>ENA-ORBV01000585-ORBV01000585.1-microbial-mat-metagenome-genome-assembly--contig:-NODE-585-length-83514-cov-8.933459_pt1 | contig 83514 bp, 65 predicted proteins | sample MGYA00237777_ERZ505514 | MGnify/ENA primary metagenome ERZ505514 (study PRJEB26160, sample SAMN06269048) | microbial mat metagenome | isolation source: Oligotrophic lake microbial mat | place...
TTGTGCGCGCCGTGGTTTGTGTTCTATCACATCGCCGGCAGCCGGGGCGTGGCGGTGCTGGTGGAGTTGCTGGGGGAAGCCTTTGCCGGCATTCTGTGTTCGGATCGTTGTCCCACCTATTTGAGTTATCACCGTGGCCTGGCTCAGTTTTGCTGGGCGCACTTGCAACGCACGCTCAAAGGGATCGGAGAGTTCGCCGCCACTGGCGACGCCGTGCATTTCGCTCGCGACATGCTTGCCAATGTCGACCGGCTGTTTGCCTTGTGGTACCGGTTCCGGGGCGAGGCCGGGCCGGGCGAACGTTTATTGTCGCGCGCCGAATTAATCCAACAATCGCTCCCGTTGCAAAAGGCGATCTGTCGTCTGGCCGAACACTATCTGGACAGTGACGATCGGGAGGTACGCAATTTCGCGGGCGCCATCTACGAATACTGGGACAAGTTGTTTACCTTCATCGAACAGGAGGGCGTCGAGCCCACCAACAATGTCAGTGAGCGAAACCTGCGCCTGTTCGTGCTCATTCGCAAGATCACCTACGGCAACCGTAGCGCCAAGGGCGAAATCGCCTTGGCCCGTTTGCTCACCGTGACCCAAACCTGCAAACTGCAACAGCGATCGTTGCTCCAATACTTACAGACTGCCGTGCACTGCCATCGCCGCCTGCAACCCGCGCCCAGCCTCCGCCCTCTCCAAAATCAACAACTGTAAGGGCCTGAACAGTTACAATAACATAAACCAAGGTATCGGCGGCTTGCCCTGAAAAGTCGCCACTCGGGCTGACTGGCTGACTGGCCTCCAATTCTCCGTAGAGAAGTATTGGACGGCCCTCACGAGAACCTCTTCAGATGGAAGCGATGTTACACACTGTCTCGCCACGTTGCTCATTTGGGATGCTTTTGAGTCTATTGCGGCTCATCGAGCGTGTCAATATCTCATTTGCCACGATGTCGTTAGGATGTGAAATGTCCGCACAATTGTAAGCGTTAGACCATCCCACTTGGTTCCACAGGGGAGGAACTCATGGTTGCCGGGAGTGATCAATCGCGTGGGCAGGCGCTCTAACCATTGAGGATCGCGACAGGCTGCGAGTTCCGTTCGGGGTGGAAGCCAGTATGCGTTGGCTGGAAGGCGTTCTCGATCGTATCGTTCAAGACATGGAACCGACCTCGCAGAAATTCGGGAGCCATGTGCCGGTTCCAGCATCTGCTGCCGCTTCGACAGACGATGCGAAATGATCTCGTTGACCGACGACTCACAATTTGAACGCAACCGCGGTCAAGGACTCTTTTCCGGACACTGATAATGTATGCGGATAGTCGACGCGTTTGCCGCTATGCTCAAAGCGCGAACCAAGGCCGAATTGGAGGCCGCCCGGCGCATCGGCGGACGCCGTCCGTAAGCTGACGACTCAACAGCAGGCTGAATCCGAAAGATGGTTTCAAAGGCGACAAAACAGCCGCCGACGCAGCACGGCTGTTCAAGATTCACCCCACGACTGTCAGCAGGCTTCTTGCCCGGACGCTGCCGTCAGCGAAGAAGCATCCATGCCAAATAATGTTGACGCAAGTGCGCCACTTAATTCTGAAATTGACAAATCGACGCCCTCGCCCGGTAAAGATTATTTGGTAGACGATAAAGTATGTTATCGTCTACCAAGCGCCGGCAGGGAGGTCGACATCATATGACAAATGAGATTGCTCTAATAAAGGGTTCCGTAATCAAGAACGCGCTCATGGAAGACGCGGGCGGCGTCCCGGCGCTCATCACCAGCTCGGGCGGAAACGCGCGTTTCGCCTATGACGAATTTTTCAAGGCGACGATCAACAACCCGCACACGCGGCGCGCCTATGTCCGGATCGTAGACGGCTTCCTGAACTGGTGCTCGGACAACGGCCTTGAGCTGCACAACGTCACGCCCGGCATAGCGGGCGATTACATGCAAAAGTTAGAGGGCTCGGCTCCGACGAAAAACCAGGCGCTCGCGGCCCTCCGGCATTTCTTCGATGCGCTGGTCCAACGCCATGCAGTGCCGCTGAATTCCTTCGCCTCCGTTCGCGGGCAAAAGTACAGCGTCACGGAAGGCAAGACGGCGGAGATTTCCATCGACCAGGCGCGCAAGCTTTTCAAATCGATCGATGTCTCGACGCCCATGGGTCTGCGCGATCGCGCCATCCTCGGCGTCCTCGCCTATACCGGCGCGCGCGTCGGCGCGGTGGCGAAGCTGCGTTTGTCGGACTATCGCAACACCGGCGAACAGAGAACTCTGCGCTTCCGCGAAAAAGGCGGCAAGGACCGGGAGATCCCCGTGCGTCATGATCTGGAGGCCTGGATCAACGAATACATCGCGGCGGCAGGCATCGGCGACGATGCTCGATCCGCGCCCCTCTTCCGCGCGGCGGACAAAACCAAGCGGCTTATAAAGGATGATTACGGCTATTAATGCCCAACCCCTCGAAAAGGTCTAATTGGCAATAAGGGGTGTTGATGGCTGATCTCGCTGTTGGGCGAGGTAGGCAAAGAAGATCCGCCTGCCAACCCCAACGACCTTGCAGACTTCGTCCGCCGTCTTGCCGGAGTTGTCATAGAGCACTTTGGCGTCTCTCAACTTTGCGACATCAGTTCGTGGCCGCCCTCCGGTCTTCCCTCGCGCCTTTGCCGATGCCCGGCCGGCGGAGGCGCGCTCGGCGCGGAGTTCCCGTTCCATCTGATGAATGGCGCCCATCATCGACAGAAAGCAGCGGCCGGTGGCGGTGTTGGTATCGATATTTTCGCGTAGAGAGACCAGATTGACCTGCTTCTGCTCGAGCAGCTGTGCCGTTTCGAGCAGATGGATTAAGGAACGGGTCATGCGGCTCAATTCCGTGACGACCAGCGCGTCGCCGGGACGGACATAGTCCATCAGTTGATCCCAGCCAGGACGATCCATGCGGGAGCCGGTCATCTTGTCGGAGAAAATCTTCTTGCAACCGGCTTTTTGTAGGGCGTCCAGTTGCGAATCCAGATTCTGGCCGCCGCTGCTGACGCGGGCATAACCGACCCGCTGCAGTTGAGGAATTGGAGAAGCTCCCATAGTGCAGAAAGCTATCATGTATCGGAGAAATTCGCACTTTGTTTTTCGCAACGGTTTTCGCACTGCATACCGGCCTGCCGCTACCATGAAAGGCATCTCAACCTTGCCGTGCGGAAAGTGTACTTTTTGCACTCGCTGAAAGTGGCTCGCGCATGGCCTCCGACTCCCGCCGCCTGTCGATTCTGACCGCCCAGGAAATCGACGATCTTTACGGCTTGCCACGCTTCACGGAAGATGACCGCCGCCTTTACTTCGATCTGAGCCCGACGGAACGGGAGTTGGTCGACAGCGTGTTTACGATCTCGGTGGCGGTTCACCTCGTACTTCAACTTGGATACTTCAAGGCCAAACGGCAGTTCTTCATCTACACACTCGATGCCGTGATGGAAGACTTGGGGCACATCCTTCGGCGCTATTTTCCGGCGAGAGATATGGTCGAAATCAAGGCGCACTCCAGGTCAACTCGTCTGGAGCAGCAGCAGGTCATTCTCAAGTTGTTCGGCTACCGGCCCTGTGACGCCGCGGCGAAGGAGGAACTTGTGCGGAAGGCGCAGCGCATCGCTATGCTGTCGACGCAGCCGGTCTTCATTCTGCGCGAGATTTTCCAGTACCTCACGAATCAGCGCATCGTCGCCCCTGGGTACACCTATTTGCAGGATATGGTCGGGCGGATTGTTTCCGGCGAGCGCCTACGAATTACCCGCCTGCTCGGCGAGGCGCTGACGACGGCGGTCGAGCAGCAACTGGAGGCCCTGCTTCAGGCCGACGAGGGCCCTTTTTTGCCAACTTGTCCTGCCTGGCCCTATAGCGGCGGATTCCGTCACTATAGAGCGTCTTCACATAATCTACTTGTTGCACTTATTGCATTTAGAGCGATAGGATAAGGGTAGAAGAACGAGAAGGAGAGACTTACATGACCATGCTTGCCCATAGACAACTTCCCCCCTCCGCACAGGACGCGGCGATGGCGCGTGTGTCCGGTCAGGTTCTGTCGCCCTTCGTGCAGCGCAAGGGGTCTTTGACCCTGAAAGTACGGGAAGCGGGCAAAGACCAGCCGCTGGAGCTTCCGTCCGGGGCTGTCGCCCTGCTCATGGAAATTCTGGAAGCCATGGCGGCGGGCCGGGGCCTTACCCTGATCCCTGAAAACGCGGAGCTGACCTCCGTGCAAGCCGCCGACGTACTGAACGTCTCGCGGCCGTTTCTGATCAAGCTCCTTGAGGACAACGTCCTGCCGCACCGCAAGGTCGGCAAGCATCGCCGCGTCCGCATGGAAGACGTGATGGCCTATAAGGCGAAGATCGACCGCGACCGTGAAGCCGTCCTCGACCAGCTCGCCCGTGAAGGGCAGGAACAGGGCATGGGCTACTGACCCTATGAGCCACTACACAGCGCTGCTCGATGCGAATGTTCTCTACCCGGCACCGCTGCGCGACCTCTTCCTGCAACTCGCGGTCACGGATTTGTTCAAGGCCAAATGGACGGCGGACATTCACAGCGAATGGATCGAGGCGCTGATGCGCAACGAGCCGGAACGCGACAGGCCAGCGCTTGAGCGGACGCGCGACCTGATGGATACAGCGACAAGGGACAGTCTCGTCACGGGTTACGAGGCGTTGATCGACACTCTTTCACTTCCCGATCCCGATGACCGGCATGTGCTCGCCGCCGCAATCGTGGGCCGTTGCGATGTCATCGTGACGCAGAACCTGAAAGATTTCCCGGAGGCGGCGCTGGCACCCTTCGAGATTGAAGCCCAGCACCCTCACCTGAGCCTTGCGCCCGGCGTCCTCTGCGGTGCCGTGCGCAAAGTCCGAGCGCGGCTTCTGAAGCCCCCTTATAGCGTCGAGGAATATCTCGCAACGCTGACGCGGCAGGGCCTCGTCGCGACGGTCGGGGAGTTGCAATCGTTCGCGGATTTGCTGTGAAGCGCAGCGCTACGCCTCTTCAAATTTTGAGGCGTGATAGAAAAGATTCCAGGGAGTATGCCCGCCGCTCGTCAACGTGACTTGAAAACGCTCTGGCATCTCCGCAGGCCTTTCAGCAAGCGGGATCTCGCGGATCGTGATTTCGGGAGGCATCAGACTTTGTAGGCGGTATGCCGTGAACTCCTCGACAAAGCAATACAACCTGTCGAGCATGAAAGAAACGAACTCTGTAAAGGAGAGCAGCACAAGGTCGGGGGGTGCGCCGGGATAAACCGGCATGTTGCAGGGGATGAAAGAGCCCTCCAGGAAAGTAGAGAGCGACTCCATCCTGACGAGAGCAGCACAAAGTCGGGGGGAGTATCGTAAGCGGATGACTTCAAAAGAGATGGCTCATCTTATTCGCGATTTTGCCCAATCGAAACATTGGAGTTTTGGCGATCACACTGGTTTGGCGACTGGAGGACGCTGTTGATTCCAAAGGCAATTCCGTGGTTGACCCCCGACTTTGTGCTGCTCTCCCCTGCCCGCACTCGCCGCACATCTTCACCACCGTCGGACATGAACACAACCTGCTGGTTTTCCGTCATCTCCTGCGATTTCATCAGCTCCCATATTCGCCGGCGTGGCTTCTGGTCGTAGGTCTGTACGAAGCCGAAGCATTTGGGCGGCGGAACGGTGTCCTCTTCCGCGCGTCGAAACGCCACCACGCTCCTGCCAGCAATCACTTCGAAGCAGCCCTCCTTGTGAGCTGCCCGCACGTAGCCGCCATCAATGCCAACTATCATAGGCCCGTCCGGCAGCGGCTGCTCGCCATCGTTCTCCCGGTATTCAAAGAGGTTCGGCTGCAGTTCTTCGCCCAGTTCCTCTTCGATCCGCTCTGCCGTCGCCTGCAGATGCTCCCGCACAGTTTCGTGATTGGTCGATGCGACAACGGGGAGTACTTCCTTGAGCAGGTCAGCCACCCTTGCGAACGGAATCAGCGAAGCCCACTTTGTTTCGAGGTAGAGCAACTCCGGACTGGCACGGCCGGTCAGCCAGGCGGACGTGGGCCGGAACGTATTCGGGCCGTCCATCTGACACGAACACCGGTTCCACCGAGGGTTCGGTACTGGGACTGGCCCGAACGGCGTGTTCACTGTGCTCGTGCCGCTGCTTTTGCTGTGGTACCGCTGCCCGCAATCCGGGCATTTCCGCCGCCGCTCCGAATCCTCGGTCACCTGCTGGGCGGCAACGAATTCCTGCACACCGGCAACAATTGCTTTGCCTTCCTCCAGTTTCAAACTGAGCGTCTCCGTCGCCAACTCATGCCTTTCCAGCTCCATGACATCGCAGCGATTTTCGGCGCCATCCTCGTGCAGGCAGATCACTTCCACGCGGACTTTTATACCCGGAACCTCCCTTGCTCCGTCCGCTTCGCCAGGCGCTGGTTGGCATCTTTCAGACTGAAGCACGCGGGATCAAGTGGTCCATACAGCTCCAGTCGTTTGTCGATGCTGCCCATGCCGTCGTCGAGCGCTCTTCGCAGCAGGTCCCACGTGCTGACGGGTACGTCGGGCTCTGAAGCCGAAAGGATTCCGATTACGGCTTCGACCTGCGTCGGCGTGCATATGGACTTTCCTTCCCGCTGCCGCTACAGCATCAGCCGATAGCCGGTTGGGCCACCGCAGTGCTCAGGCGGAGCCGCGCCACGTCCGGCGAGGTAAATCGGGGCGTCATCGCCATCAGATCCTTGCTCCTGATCGAGAAGCCGGACCTCCCATTCCCACAGGTCGATTGCTCCGCAGGTGTAGAGGAACTTCTCCTGCCGGCGAAGTTGGAAATCGCGCAGCGTTTTCGAGCGGGCCCGGCGGCGAAAACTGTGGTACTCCTGCCCGTGAACGCGGAAGATGAAACCCATTCCATCCCAGCCCAGAATGGTGCGGAAGATCTCGTCGAAGGATGGGAGATCGAGGTAGTCGGGTACGGCGAGAACCCGAATCACCATCGGGCTTACATTGCGAAGAACTGCTCGGAAAATCAGTCGGTTGAAGGGCCTTTGTGCGGTCATCTCTTCAGCCTATGGTGCCGATCAGACCCCCGGGTTGCTGCTGCACTCCGGAATGACGCGCAAAGTGCTGTGGGAGGTCGTCCGAGCCGCCGCGACGCGTGCCGGAATTGAGAAGCTCGCGCCGCATGATCTGCGGCGCAGCTGCGCGATGCTCTGCCATCTTGCCGGCGGAGAACTGGATCAGATCCAATTTGTGCTGCTCTCTTCGAAAAGTTCCACGGACAACATTTCACTTTATAGTCCGCAGGCGGCCGGCGATTACCCGTTAATGGGGTCGTTTCTCAATTTCTACCGCAATTTCGCGTTGCCGCAATCCGGCGGGACGGTGTCGCACCCCGGTGACGTGGAGCGCGGCTGTCTACTCGAACTCGGTCAACCATTTCTAGCCGATGGCGACGAAGTGATCCTCAAAGGCTACGCCGAATCGCCGCGCGCATCCCGCATCGGTTTCGGCGCCGGCGCCGGCGCCATCGTATAGTACGAAGGGTGTACCTAGCAAATCTGACCTGGCCTGCCATACAGGCCCTCGACAAAGACATCCCAGTCGTTATCCCCATCGCCGCTGTCGAACAGCACGGCCACCACCTCCCGGTCTATACCGATAGCCTCCTTCTCGGCGAAGTCGTCCGCCGTTCCGAACCCGCCGCCGGCGATAGCGCCCTTTTCGCCCCTCTCCAATGGCTCGGCAACTCCAATCACCACATCGATTACCCCGGCACGGTCTCCGCCTCTCCGCGCCTTTACCTGGACCTCCTTAAAGACCTCGCCGAAAACTTCCTCCGCCACGGATTCAAACGCATCCTCTTCCTGAACGGTCACGGCGGCAACATCATCCCCGCCAAACAGGCCATCTTCGAGCTTCGCCAGAAGTATCGGGATCGGAACGATCTGCTTCTCCTCTTCGCCTCGTATTGGGATTTCGCCAAACCCCACCAAGGCCGCAAAGACTTCATTCAACAGGACATGGGCCACGCCTGCGAATGGGAAACGTCGATGATTCTCGCCCTCGCGCCCCACTTCGTCATTGGCGATGTAACCAGGCTCGAAACCGTCCCCACCGGCTACGCCTTCGACCCCGCCTATCGCGGCTGGATCACCAAAGAGCGCACCCCCACCGGCCACATCGGATCGCCGCAATACGCCACTACCGAAAAGGGCGAGCACCTCTTCTCGACGTTCTCGTCCGGCGTCGAAAACTTCCTCGTCCAGATCAACACCTGGAACGGGCACAGTTGGCTGTAACCGCCGCTTGGAAATGGTGGGTCTGCTCGCTTCTCCTGCTGGCCAGCACCATTAACTACATGGACCGCATGACGCTCGCCAGCGTCTCTCGCCGCATGATCGATGAGCTCCATCTCACCAAAGCCGACTACGGCCAAGTGGAGCAATATTTCGGCTACGCCTTCGCCTGCGGCGCCATCGTCTTCGGTTGGATCGTCGACCGTGTCAGCACCCGCTGGCTCTACCCCACCATCCTCATGCTCTGGTCGGTCATGGGCATCCTCTCCGGATTCGCCGGCGCCGATGGCTGGATCGGCGCCACCCTCAGCGCCATCTGGAGCCCGTTCCAATTCATGACCGGCATCGCCCCCATTCTGGGCAGTCTCCTCCTCTGCCGTACCATGCTCGGTTTTTTCGAGTCCGGCCATTGGCCCTGCGCTCTGCAAACCACGCAGCGCCTCCTTGATCGGAAGGATTGGGCCATGGGCAACAGCGTGCTGCAAAGCGGCGTATCCGTCGGCGCTGTCGTCACACCGTTCATCATCGCCGCCATGCTGACGAACGTCCCCGGCAGTTGGCGCCTGCCCTTTGTCGTCATTGGTGCGGTGGGCATGGTCTGGGTCGCTGCCTGGATCTTCACCATTCGCGGCCGCAGCTTGGAGGCGCCCGCCGAAGTGAGTCCCACACCCAAAAGTCCGTGGGCCAAATCCATTCGCGCCCTCCTCGCCGATCACCGCTTCTGGCTTCTGGCCGTCGTCGTATCCTGCATCAATGGCACCTGGAGCCTCTACCGCGTCTGGCTCCCCCTGGCGCTGCAGGATAAATCCGGCTTGGCTTTCACTGAAGAAATGACCCTCAGCCGCATCCTCCCGGCCTACTACATCCTCACCGATATCGGCTGCCTTCTCGCCGGCGCAGCCACGCTTTGGCTCCACAAACGCGGTTTGAGCATCCTCAATTCCCGGCGCGCCGTGTTCACCTTCTGCGCCCTGATCGTCATGCCGGGAATGGCATTGCCAATGGTGACTCGCGGCGACCTCGTCATCCCCGGCCTCGCCCCGATTCATGCGGCGCTGGGCATCCTGGTCCTTATCGCGGCTGGCAGCCTCGGCGTCTTCCCCTGCTACTATTCATTTACTCAGGAATTATCCAAGGAGCACATCGGCCTCGTCACCGGCCTGCTGTCCTTCGTGGCCTGGGTAGTCCCGTCAAGTCTCCAAAAACCTCTCGGCGCGCATATCGACCGCACCGGCTCCTATGACATCGCATTCCAAGCCGGCGCTTGGCCCATGATCTTCGCCGCCGTCTTATTGTGGCTCTTCTGGGATTTGCCGCGCTTCCGAAAACACACCTAAGCCGGCGGCTTCCGTCCGCCGTTCCACGTCTCCGGCCGCGGTGTATCCGGTGGCCAATAGCCCTTCGGATCTTCCTTCCACTCTTTGCCGCACAACCGCGAAATCACCTTCCATTCGGCCGCGCCCAAGTTCAAATCCGGATGGTAAATGAAGCGCTGCAATCCTGCTTTGTGCGACGCCCGCAGCAGCCGGTCTAAATCGTGAGCCGGCATTGGATCCCCGGCATGCGGGTTGCGCCCCGTCGACACCCACGCGATCACTTTTCCCGGATCCCCCGTTGCCGCCAAAGCCCGCTTCGTCTCCCCGAAAACCACCTCATCGAAGAACTCGTCCGGAAAGCCGTTCTCCAAATCCGCCAGCTTCCGCACCCCCGGCAACTGCAACCCGAACAACACTTTCACGACACCAAAACAGTCCTCTTCCGTTAACGCCGGATTCCACTCGCCCAACGTCGCCACCCACCGCGCGATCGTCCCATACATCCCATCAAAGCCTCGATGCCAATAATAGTGCTTCGGGAAAATCGTGTCGAAAAACCCATGCGTCTTCTGATAGTCCTGCGTGGTCAAAACAGAGAACGCCGCCGACCGCGGGATTGTCCCCAGCTTCGTCTTCCGCGGCAGCGCGTCCCACTGCTTCCGGATCGCCCCCATGTTGCGCAGCGTCGACTCCTGCCGCATCCGCAGCCAGTACAGCGCGTCTTCGTTCAGATCGAAAAGTGATAACCCGCCGAGCATCCCGCCGTTCTGATGGAACCGGACCAGAGAAGGCGTCAGCGAATGAAACCGGGCTTTCAAATGGTTCATTCCCCGTTCCATCCGGGCCACATCAAACCCAAGGTGCCTGTAAATCTCCCGATGGTGATCCCGAATCTCAAACAACTCGCCGCCATGGTGGAACGCGAGCTCGTAATGATGTTCGCCGGCCCCATCAATGATGACGCCATTTGCCTGCGGCAGCGCCCGCATCGTGTCCTCCACACCGGCGGCCAGCGACAACGCGCCAAACGGATCCTGCTCGAAGGATTTCCGCCGCCCGTAGTGCCCCGGGCCGAACAGCATGATCTCCCAGCCGCGCCGCTTCACGTCGTCCAGCAGTCCCTGAAGCTGCTTCTCCTTCGCCGCGTCCAATCGTACGTTCTCCGGCGGCTCCACGCCATACTTCCGGTAGATCGCCGCATCCGGAGCAAACGACTGGATCTTCGCTCCCGCCCGACCGTATGTGAAGTCAAACTTCGGCTCGCCATCCCAGAACCGCAACGGGCCGATGACGATTCCCCGTACGCCGCCCTCGTCCCACGCCTCGAGTATCCGCCGATAGTCCGTCAGCCACTGTTCCAGCGGCCAGATCATGTACATCCAAGCGCCCAGACGCGGCGGGTCCGGCGGCTGGGCACGGCTGACTGCCACCCCCGCCGCCCCAAGCAGCAAAGCCTTCCCGAGTTGTCGCCGGTCCATGAATTCGGTCATACTCTACTCTCCCCAAGGCCCCCGCGGTAGCGGCATCAGAAGCTGAATTTCAATCCGAACTGCAACACCCGCATCGCGGCCCGCAGTGTCCGGATCTCCCCCACCCGCGTCGCGTCGGGTGTGATCGAACTCAGCGAGACAAATCCCAGATTGTTCGGCTGGCCAAAATACGGGGTGTTCAACAAATTGAAGGTCTCCGTGCGGAACTGCCCCTTGAACCGCTCCGTCACCGAGAAGTTCTTGAACAGCGAGAAGTCCAGGTTGCGCTGGCCCGGTGATGTCATTATGTTGCGTCCTGAGTTCCCATAGTGGCACAAATCGGGACGGGCCTCGATGTTGCAACTCACCCGCTGAAACGCACTTGGATCGTACCAGAGAGCCCGCGTTGCCCCATCCAGGCGGCCATCCTGCAGCCGGTCCGGACGGATCGGCGTGCCGTCGCCGCCGGTATTGAGATCGTTACCGCCCACCGTCGGCGTCCACGGGAATCCAGTCCGAAGCGACAGAATATCATTTGTCTGCCAACCCTTCAACACCGCGCCAGGAACGTGGAAATCTCCCCCCTTGACACCGGATTCCCAAAGTAATACCTTTCCCCGAAGGAGTCTCCGTGAAGCCCCAAAGATTAGTACTGGTCTTTTTCACCATGTTCGCTTTCGCCGGCGTTGGCCATGCCCAAACCACCTTCGCCACGATTACCGGCACGATTACCGACCCGACTGGAGCGGCAGTGCCCAACGTCATGGTAACGGCGACACATGCCGCAACCAACACTAGGACTTCCGCGCCATCCAACGAGGAGGGCGTCTACACACTGGCTCAACTGAAAGAGGGCGAGTACATGGTTCGCGCACGCGCGGCGGGGTTCAAGGAATACGTGGCTCAGAAATTGGTGCTCGTGGCCCGAGACTACCGCCGGCTGGACGCGCGTCTGGAAGTGGGCGCGGTGGAGACTACGGTGGAGGTCACTGCCGGCGCAAGCTTGATCGAGACTGAATCGGCCCGTATTTCCGATACCAAAAGCGCCGAGTTGTTGAAATCAATCCCGCTCAACACGCGCGGCATCTGGGCGTTCCTTTCGCTATCGCCGAATGTACTCCAGGCCGGCGGTGGCTCCTCCACCATACGGTTCGCCGGCAGCCGGGGAAACCAGTCGCACTGGTCGATCGACGGAACCACCATGAGTGACGGTGTGGATGAGACGCAGATCGGACCGCTGGGCAACTACATTGAGTCGTTTGAAGAGATCAAGTTGGACATCGCCAGCAACACCGCGGAGTTCGGCTCCCTCGGCCAGGTGACGATGATCTCCAAGTCTGGAACCAACCGGCTAAAAGGCAATGTGTTCGACTACTACAGCACCCCATGGTTCCGCGCGCGGGACCCGTTTGCGCTGGCCAGAGGCACGGGTGTGAGCCATGTGCCGGGCGCCAGCGTGGGAGGGCCGGTGTACATCCCCAAGGTATACAACGGCAAGGATAAAACGTTCTTCTTTTACTCGCTCGAGACCGCGCGCGGAAGCCCTCCCACCACGGTCCTCAATCCCACCGTGCCGCTGGCGCCCTGGCGGCAAGGAAACTTCGGCGCGGCGGCAGTGACGGACCCACTGGCCGGCGGCGCGGCGTTTCCATCCAATCGGATCCCCGCGTCAAGGCTCAACTCGACCGCGCTCAAAATCCAGGAGCGCTTCTTCCCGTTGCCAAACTTCGGCGCCGGCGTCCAACTGGAGGCGCAGAACTATCGCCAAAACCTGACATCTCCTTTCGCGCCTTCCAACTACTGGACAACGAGACTCGACCACCGCTTCTCGGACCGCAATTCGGTCTTCGGCCGGTTCACGCTCCAGGATGTAAGGATCCAAAGCTGGCAAGGCAACCTGCCGACGATTGGCATGCACGATCAGCACCGCTACAACCGTGCGCTGACCATCGCTTACACCCATACATTCAAGCCCACGCTGCTGAATGAGTTCCGGTATGGAATGGCGTTCAACAACAATACGATTGACGCGCCGCTCAACGGCAAGCAACTTGTGCAGGAGCTTGGACTGCAGGGCTTGGCGCCCGATCTTCCGAATATCACCGGTGTCACGAAGCTGAGCTGGACCGGCCTCGGACTGACCGGCCTGACCTCGGCCGACTTCCGCAATCCCGGATTCTTGAATTTCCTCCAGGACTTTCAGGACCACCTAAGCTGGTTCAAGGGGCGTCACAACATGAAGTTTGGCGCCAATATCGGGCGCGTCACCTGGGACGACGGACCGGCGAATACGAGCTTGTTCGGAAATCTTAATTTTTCGACGCGTTTCACGGGCCACGCCTATGGGGATTTTCTCCTCGGAATCCCGACAACCGCGGCGCGCGCGTTTGCCCCGGTGCGGGTGGACCGGCTTCGCTACCAATACGATTTCTACGCCGTGGATGACTTTAAGGTGAATTCGAAGCTAACGATCAACTTGGGGCTCCGCTACGAATATCATCCGCTGTGGACGGAGGAAGCCGGACTGGGGGCCATGTTCGACATCGGCTCCGGAAAAATCGTGGTCCAGGATGGGTCACTCGGTAAAGTAAGTCCATTGTTTCCCCGCGCCTTCGTGGATGTCGTCGAAGCCAAGACTCTCGGCCTGAATGGCCGCACCATTGCCAGGAGCGATCGCAACAACTTCGCGCCGCGCATCGGCGTGGCTTGGCGTCCTTCTGGCAACCGGACGGTGTTGCGCGCGGGCTATGGAATTTTTTTTGACGTAGCGTCGCGAAACCTCACCCAGGGCGGCCTTCCGTTCGTATTGAACGAGCCAGCGTACACTAACCCCGCCGTCAATCCGGACGTCATTCTGCCTCGCGTGTTTCCCTCAACGGGCAGCGCCGGGCCCAGCACCGTGGGACTGCCAGCAGCCATTAACCCAAACCTGCAAATGCCCTACAGCATGCAGTACAGCGCCACCATCGAACATACCCGGTTTGATACCGGCTTCCGGCTTTCCTACATCGGCACCAACACCCGTCAGGGAGAGTGGTCGTACGACATCAATGCTCCGGTGCCGGACGGGCGGCCGTATGTGGATAAGCCGCGGCGGTTCCCGGCCTATCCGGGTATCAGTTACTTCACCAACGGCGCCGGCCACCAGTATCACGGTTTGACCGCCGAGGCCGAACGGAAGATGGCTCACGGACTGTATATCCAGAGTTCGTGGGTGTGGGCACGCGACATCGGCGATCTCGAACGGGGCGCCTCACCCGAAAATCCTTATGACCGGGCCCGTGAACGCGCCGTTTGGATCGACGTCCCAACGCATCGCTTCACGACAAATCTGCTCTATCAACTGCCGTTCGGCCGAGGGCGCAGCATGTTGAGCAATGTCAGCCGCCTGACGAATCTGCTCGCCGGCGGGTGGGATGTCAGCGGCATCTATAGTTTGTACTCCGGCCAGTTTCTGACGCCAGCGTGGTCGGGTCCCGATCCGGTGGGGACCGCCTTCACGAATTCCCGAACTCCGGCGAACGTCACGCTGCGGCCGGACCACCTGCGGAATGCGAATCTTCCCGATGGTCAGCGAGCCGTGGGCCGGTGGTTTGATGCTTCGGCGTTCGGCAACCTGGCCGCCGGGCTGGGCCGGTTCGGCACTTCGGCCAAGGGCGTCATCAAGGGCCCAGGCGTGAATGTATGGCATGTCGGGTTATACAAGACGTTCCCGATAACGGAACGAGTCCTGCTCCGGTGGGAAGCGACTGGGACCAACTTCTTCAACCATCCGAACTTCTCCAACCCGGCAACAAACATCAGCCAACTGGCCAACGTCGGAGTCATCAGCGGCGTGGGCGGCGTGAACGGATCTTCAACCGGCGACCAACCGCGCGCGCGAGCTTTCCGCATGGGGCTGCGTTTCGAGTTTTGATTTTCGGCCAGGGTACCCGAGTACTTGCCATCGTTAGCTTTTTGACTCCCTGCCGGACAACGGGTTGCGGGTATTCCATGATGGAATGAGGCCTGGAGGGCGGCAGAGGAGCCAGCGGCGCTTGGGTGACGTTGGACACCGGGTGTGCTAAAATGCTGCCATGATTCGACGGACATCTTTATTGCTGCCTTTGCTTCTGGTGGTGAACGCCTTCGCCCAAGGTAACCTCGGCGGCGTTAACGGAACTGTCGTCGACACCTCCGACGCGTCCATACCGGACGTGAGGATCACGCTCACCAACACCCAGACCAACGCCACGCTCACCGCCTTCGCCAATTCCTCGGGAGTCTATTCATTCCTCGGATTGCAGCCCGGTAGCTACCGCCTGGAAACCGAAAAACAGGGGTTCAAAAAATCAGTCCAGGAAAACGTCTCCGTGCTCACCGCCAACATCACGAACCTCGACATCTTACTCTCCGTCGGCTCGGTCAACGAATCCATCACCGTCTCCTCGGCCAATGTCTTCCTACAAACCAGCAGCCCCGAAGTCAGCACCGTCCTCGAACGCCGTGCCATGCTCGATCTGCCCATCCAGGTCGGCGGTACCGGCGCCACTACCGCCGCCAGCGGCCGGCGTCAACCAGAAAACTTCATCTTCCTCACTCCCGGCGTCAGCGGCATCCCCTGGTCCAAAAACATCAACGGCAGCCCGGACTTCAGCCAGGACGTCCTCTACGACGGCATCTCCGGCCAGCTCGCAGTCACCCCCGGCTTCCTTGCCCAAACCTCCCCGCCCTATGAAGCTGTCGAAGAATTCAAAGTGCAAAACTCACTATTCCCCGCCGAATACGGCCGCGGATTCGGGGTGATTAATTTCACCTTGCGCTCCGGTAGCAACCAGTTCCACGGCGGGCTGTTTGAATTCTTCCGCAACGACAAACTCGACGCTCGCCCGTTCTTCATCCCCGTCCGCCCTCGCGTCCGTTTCAACGAATTCGGCGGTTCCTTCGGCGGTCCAGTCGTAATCCCCAAAGTCTATAACGGCAAGGACAGGACTTTCTTCAACTTCAACTACACCGGCCTTCGTAACCAACCCGCCCCCAGCGGAGCCTTCGTCAGCCTCCCCACCGACGCCTTCAAGTCCGGTGACTTCTCCGGCTTCCGCGACGCCGCTGGCGCAATGATTCCCGTCTTCGACCCCGCCACCACCACTCCAGAAGGCACCCGCACCCCCTTCGCCGGCAATCTCATTCCCGCCAGCCGCTTCTCCACCGTCGCCAAAAACGTAATGCCCCTCATCCCCAAACCGGACTTCCCCGGCTACTTCAACAACTACCTAAACCGCACCGCCAATCCCGTCAAAGACTACTCCTGGTCCATCAAAGCAGACCAGATTTTGACCACCAACCAGCGCCTCAGCGTTGCCCTTTGGCGCTCGTCCACCATGACGCCCAGCTACTCTCCCCTCGGTCCCTCAACGCCCATTGGCTTCTGGGGGTTCAACCCCGTCACCGGCCTTGGCCTTCGAACCAGTCACGACTACACCATCCGACCCAACCTCCTCCACCACTTCGGCTTCGGCTACACCGCCAGCAATCCCATCCGCCGCCGCGATGTACGGCGCGGCAACGATATCTACAAGCTCCCCGGCCTACCGGCCGACTCCCCTGGCTTCCCCGTCTTCAACGTCGCCAACCTCTACGGCGACCTCGCGCTCGGCAACTCCAACCAGCAGCCCAACGACCCGTCCCAGAACCGCAACTTCGCCTTCATCGACAACGTCACCTGGATCAAGGGCCGCCACCAGCTAAAAGCCGGTGTCGATTTCCGCTTCTTCCACTTCGACAACTTCGCCGGTACCGTCAACGGCGGCTTAAGTGGCGCCTTTGCATTCAATCCGCTCTCCACCGCCGATCTCAGTTCCGCCAGTGCCGCCCAGCAAGGCAACGGTTGGGCCAGCCTTCTCCTCGGCCAGGTTTTCTCCGCCCAGCGACTGATTCCCGCTCCGCTCCGCCAAATGCGCAATCAATACTACGCCTGGCATGTCGAAGACGTCTTCAAAGTGAACCGCAAACTCACCTTCACCCTCGGACTCCGTTATGAAGTCCCCACCGTCGTCAGCGAGTTGAACAGCCGGCAATCCCGTTTGAACCTGGACCTCGCCAATCCCGCCGCCGGCGGCCGGCCCGGCGCGCTCGAGTTCCTCGCGCCCGGCAGTCTCCTCACGCCGACCTTTACCAAAGCTTTCGGCCCGCGCCTCGGCATCGCCTACTCCTTGAACGACAAAACCGTCATCCGCGCCGGCTTCGGCATCTTCTATTCTCCCACCAATGCCACCAGCGTCGGCCGCCAGTCCGGCCTCTTCTCCAACGGCTACTCGTTCACCCAAAACTTCCCGCAAGTCACCACCGGTCGCGTCCCGGCCCTCATTCTCGATAACGGTGTGCCCGCCTTCACCGGCTCCCTCCCCATTAAGGATCCCTCCCTCATGAACGGCGGCGTCATCGAATTCATGAACCCAGGCGCCGGCAAACCAGGTTATATGAGCAGTTGGACCTTTAACATCCAACGCGAACTTCCTGGACAGATCCTGCTCGACCTCGGCTTCATCGGCCAGAAGGGTTCCGCCCTCCCCGCCGGTTTGGAAAACCTGAACCAGGTCGACTTCAAGTATCTCGGCCTCGGCAACAACCTCAACGCCGACATCAACTCCGCCGCCGCCCGCGCCGCAGGCGTCGGCCTCCCCTACCCCGGCTTCACCGGGTCGGTTTCCCAGGCCCTCCGCCCCTATCCGCAGTACACCGGCATCCGCAACCTCTATCAACCCATCGGCTGGAGTACCTACAACGCCCTGCAAATGCGCCTCCAGAAACGCTACTCCTCCGGCGTCAGTTTCCTCGCCGCCTACACGCTCTCCAAAAGCATCGTCAGCGGTGGCGGCTACACCGGCCTCGGCGACGACGCCGCCGGCGCCCTCCCGCTCGACACTGCCAATCGCAAAATCGAAAAACGCATCGCCGCTTTCGATACTCCGCATAATCTAGTCCTCTCCTGGAGCTACGAGCTCCCCTTCGGCAAAGGCAAGCGCCTCCTCTCCAGCGCCAGCCGCGCGGCCGATCTCGCCCTCGGCGGCTGGCAGGTCAACGGTATCCAACGCTACGTCTCCGGCACCCCCATCGGGGTCGGCGGCGGCGGCGTGATTCCGCTCTTCAATGGCGGCAATCGCCCGAATAGAGTCCTCGGCACTGCCGCCCGCACCAACGTGTCCCGCGGCGACTTCGACCCCGCCCGCGACCGCTACCTGGACATCAACGCCTTCTCGCAACCAGCGCCCTTCACGCTTGGGAACGCCCCGGCCGTCCTGCCGAATGTCCGGAATTTTGGCCTCTTTAATGAGGATTTCAGCATCCTCAAGGACTTTCGCCTCCATGAAGCGCACCGCCTCCAATTCCGGGCCGAGTTCTTTAATATCTTCAACCGCGTTGTCTTCGGCGGACCATTAACGAACATCAACGCGCCCGCTACTTTCGGTAGAATCGGCGGGCAGGCCAACTCGCCCCGTAACATCCAGCTGGGCCTGAAATACGACTTCTAGCAATGGCTCTGGTGCAAATTGAGAGCTGGCACAATTTTGGTCACCTCGCCTGTTCGATTTCGAGCCGTTCCGATTAGGCAGCCCGCGCAGCCAAGCAGATTTCCGGCATCGCGCGCCGTGCGTCCGCCGAGTTTGCCGGTTTTGAACTGGCTCTTCTTGATCTTCCCCGCCAGTTCGATGCCGCCGATCACCACTGCCGCGGCGAGCGAGACTCTTTAGCCCGAGCATCGGACGCAGCCGTTGCTTGACCCCTTGTTGCTTGATGCTTAGGGGTTCCTTGCTCGATCAAGTTATTCAAGTACTTGCTGCGGCGGACTATCACCCGTTTCGGCAACTCGCCGCTGTCCTTCGGTTCCGCCGCCGCTCGATGGGACGCCGCATACGCATCCAGCGTGATCTTTGCCGGTACCCGCTGCCCGTTGACTGCCTCGTTAAGAAGGGCCTGGCGCAGAAACGCTTTGGCCGCGTTCACGTCACGCTTACGGCGCAAGTAGAAATCCACTGTCTTGCCCGCTTTGTCGGCCGCACGGTACAGATACATCCACTGGCCCTTCACACGAATGTACGTTTCGTCCATACGCCAAGAGCCGCCCACGGGCCGGGCAAATCGGTTCCACCGTTTCTGGAATTCGGGCGTGTAGTGCTGAACCCACCGCACAACCGTCGTGTGCGCCATGTCGTGTGTCCATATAGGCGCCGCGTTCGCTCCTCATGGCCGCCAGATCGCGATAGCTCAATTTGTAGCTCAGGTACCAGCGGACGCACAACACCACGATCTCCTGGTCGAAGTGCCGACCTTTGAACAGCTGCTCTACCGGTATGAATGGCAGCATCTGTCCATCTTCGCTGACGCCCGACTGCGTTTGCACCAGAGCCCAAAAGACTACGTTTTCTGATGATCGCCAACACATTGTGAAGCGGTATATGGAGTTTTCCGGGATTGCGGCAAGGACTTCGGAATGACTTGGAGCCCGCCGGTCCGCTGGTTTTGGCGCCCATGGTTACGGAATCGCCGATAGGGCCTCGAGTGCCAGCGCACGCAACGTGGTGTCGGTGGTGCTGGCAGCCATCCGCAATTGGACCCGGGCCTCGGCGCCGCGGCCGGTGATGGCGTAGAGGCGGCCGAGCCGATAATGGACGGTTGCGTCGCCGGAGCCGGGTTCCGCAATTGCTGCTTCAAATTCCTTTATCGCGCCAGGGATGTCGTTCCGCTTGAACTTCACTAACCCTAACGACGCGCGAGCTTTGGCGCGCAACGAGGCGACGGCGGCGGTCCAGGCGCCGGGGGGAATTCGGACGGGCGATTTGACGCGCGCGAGTAGATCGAGTGCTTGATTTGCGGACGATTCCGCGCGATCGAGCTGTTGCGATCCGTTGGCCAGAAGGCTGGCGATTTCGACCAGTAAGGGCACGTATTCCGGGGCAATCGAGAGTCCCCGATCGGCAGCGGTAACGGCGCGTTGCGCATCCCCTTTGGCGCGCCACGCTTTTGCCTGCATTTCGCAGACAGGAAGAAGCAAGGCGGAATGGGGAAAGGCGCTAAGGAACGCGTCGCCCTTTTCGATGGCTGAACCCTCCAGCACGTCGAGGTAGGCGTCAAACTCGGCGGGCGTTTTCGCCTGCAGGTCCGGCAGAAACTGGGAGTACGATGGGATACTGAACAAAGTGCACAGGCTCGCCAGACAGACTATCCTCCTCATGCTGCTCGTAGTATGTCACACGGGTGCGGCCGCGCAGACACAGGACCTGTCACCGCTGCTGCCAGCTGAAACGGGCGGCAACACAGCCATCCGCCAGGCTGTAATTTCCGGCGATCTGGCGCGGGCAGATTCATTGGCTGCCGGACTTCCTGAACGAGAACTTTGGCGCGGCATTCTGGCTATCGTTCACGACGACACGACGGCTGCTATCCGTATTCTTCGCAAGAGCAACGCACCGAAGGCGCTCGGCGTGGCGTACTATATGGTGCGGCAGCACGTGCTGTTTCGTGATCAGATGGCGGAGGCCATCCGGGTTGATCCTTCGGACTTTGGCCCCTACTACTATCTGGGCCGTCACTATGATACGGACGCGGCCGATCCGGAAGCGGCCGCGCGTTGGTTTCGCCTGGCTTTGGAACGAAACCCAGGCCACTCACGCAGCAGGGCCTATCTAGGTGGCTGCCTGGAGCGGCTTGGCCAAACAGAGGCGGCCGCGGCGGCGTTTGCGGCAACACCCCAGCTAGCCCAATCCCAACTCGGTCTGGCGCGGCTGCGGCTGGCAGGTGGGGATGCAGCCGGGGCACTTCCGTTTGCGGAGAAGGCCATGCGGTTGGACGCTAAGAATGCGGCGGCGGCGAAACTAGCGGCGCGGCTCTATGCCGGACTCCAGCGACCGCGAGATGCCGTGCGCGTGCTGGAGAAGGCCGCGGCGCTAGCGCCCGCCGACGCCACAGTTCACTACCAATTATTCCGGCTCTACCAATCGGAAGGCCAGCCGCAAAAGGCCGCGGCCGCCAGAAGCGAGTTCCAGCGGCTGCAGGCGATCTATGGAATTCAACCCTAGAAAATCAGCTTCAATCCCAACTGAATCAGGCGCGGGTTATTCGCCTGTCCACCGATTACGCCGAAAGTGGCGTTGTTGTTGATGTTGGCAGCCGGTCCGCCAAAAACAACGCGGTTGAGCATGTTGTAGGTCTCGCCGCGAATCTGCAGCGCCATGGACTCGGTGAGGTGAAGGTTCTTGAATAGCGAGAAGTCCTCATTGAGATAGGCCGGTGTTCTTAGGTGCGGCATGCGGGGCGGCGCGTTGCCGATGGTGAAGAGCGCCGGCTGACTGAACGCGCCGATGTTCAGATAACGGTCGCGAGCCGGATCGAAGTCGCTCATCGATACGGAACTGCGAACGTCCGCGCTGATCCAGTTCGGCCGGTTATTGCCGCCGAAAAGCGGCAGAGCCGGGCCGCCGCCGACGGCGATGGTCGTGCCGGACCTGTAGGTTTGAATCGCGTTCACGGCCCAGCCGCCCACCAGTATGTTCATCGCGCGGCCCACGCCCGGGGCGAATTTCTTGCCTTTACCAAAGGGCAGATCGTAGCTCCAGGACGCCACCATAACGTGCGTCTGGTCGGAGGGCACAATGGATTTTTCCAGCTTGCGGTTGAAGGTGTCGATTCCGCGCGAACCGCCTCCGCCACCCGTATCTCCAAAGATGTCGCCGCCGGGGAAACCGATGTTCTTGGCCAGCGTATAGGCGAGCAGGAAGGACAGACCCGAGGAGTGGCGCTTTTGGATACGCATCTGCATGGAGTTGTAGAAGTTGTACCCGGTAGGTTGATACACGTCATCGACGTTCGTGTACTGCGGGAAGGCGCGCAGCGCTTGGGAGACCGAACCCGTAAAGCCTGGGTAGGGAGGCCGGATTCCGGCGGCTATAGCGGCGGCGGAGGTCACGCTCGAGTTCAGTGTTTGACCCAGACTGAGGTAGCGGGGATTGACTTGATTCGGGACCGAAAGCCCCGTCCAGGTGCCGCTGGATTTAGTGCCGATGTAGGCGGCATCCAGGCTGACGCCAAAGGGCAGTTCCCGCTGAATGGCGAAGGTCCAGCTTTGGGAAAGCGCCATGCGGTTCGAGTCGCCGTTGATCATCGTCACACTGCCGTTGTTATTGAGCGACGGATCAAAGACGGGCGGCGCGACGAGGTTGGGCGGGAAGCCTCTATCCAGTGGAAACGCGGATGTGACGCCGGAGTTCGTGCTGGTATAGAAGGGCTGCAGGCCGAAGCCGGAGCACCAGAACTGACAACTGTTCATTCGGCCAACGGCGGTGGATACGCGGAAGATGCCATAGCCGGTGCGAACAACCGTCTTTTTGTCTAGCGCGTAGGTGATCGCCAGGCGCGGCGAGTACCCGAAATGATAGTCCTTCAAAATCTGTTTGGAACCGGTGCGGCCCGTTCCGCTGCCCAGAAATACAAGGGCCCCTGGTAGATTGCCGGCGGCCGGGTTGGGTCGCGTTGGGTCCATGAAGGAGATGACGCCGTCCTTTTCGCGGACGTAAAAGGGCAGTTCATAACGCAGACCAAGGCTGAGAGTAAGGCGCGACGACACCTTGAAGACATCTTCAAGATAGGCGGCGGCAAACTGGTCGTTGTATTGCCGCGTCGGCGCCGGGACCGCCGAACTTGCCGAGAAGACCTCGCCAAGAAGGAAGGACGCGAACGGATTTCCGAAACGCGCGAAATCGGCACTGTTGGGCTGCGAAGTGGACAGGGAGTTGAAGTTGAACGTGCCGCCTTCATTACGGCGGTCCTGGACCGTCATGCGGCGATAGCGATAGGTGCCGCCCAATTTGATCTGATGGCGGCCGCGGACCCACGACATATCATCCACAACGCTCCAGTTTTGGAAGAACTGGGGATCGGTACCGTTGTTATTGGAATTACCGAGGCTGGCATAGGGCGTTGGGCCGGCGAAGTTAAGAATCGGGAACCCTCGGCTGGCTTCAGGGATACCGGGAATTTTCAGAACCTTGTTGCCTTCCCGCGGGTCGAGCAGCCATCGGGACCAGGTGGGGCTGGTCGGGGTGTAGCCGAAGCCTAGCCGATTGAGCAGCGTCGGGCTAATGGTATAGGTGTGATTCAATCGCGTTCCGCTGGCGACAGTTGGCGTAACGCGATAGCCGGGATTGAGCTCACCTGCAACCGCGCCGTTGATTGTCGTCTCACCGCGCACCCACCAGTAGGCGCCGGAGAGGCGTTGCTTGGAACTGATCTGGTGGTCAATCTTTACACTCCAATCGTTGTCCGTGCTGGGTTGGTTCTGGCGGCTTCGGTAGTTGTTGAAGAAGTTGGGGAGGTCGGCCTGCGGAATGAGCGGCAAGGTACGCTGCGCCACGCCGCTGATTCGCGCCGATGGAATCAAATTGCCTGGGAAGGGTGCGCGCTGGAATGCGCCCTGTCCATCAGCGGCGGTGGTCGCCGGGTCATAGATGGGGAATGGGTAGTCGGAGAAGTTGCCGCCACGTTGCAGGTTAGAGGGCAAAGTTGTGAACACGCCCACCGGGACGCCGCCACGTAACTGGAATCCGGAATACGCGAAGAAAAAGAAGGTCTTGTCGCGCCCATTGTATTTCGGCAATCGCACAGGACCGCCGAATGTGCCGCCGTATTCATTCTGCCGAAGCAAGGGCTTCTTGCTGCCGCCGAAGAACGTCCGCGTGTCGAGCGCCTCATTGCGGAAGAACTCAAAGAGCCCGCCGTGGTACTTGTTCGTGCCCGAACGCATGGTAAAGTTCATGACGCCGAAGCCGCCGCCGAACTCGGCCGGGTAGAGCGTGTTCTGCACTTTGAATTCTTCGACAGCCTCATACGGCGGGCTGGATTCCGCGATGAAGCCCGGGGCGCCGATGTTCTGCATGTCGACGCCGTCAATCAAAACCTCCTGGCTAAAGCCCGGAGCGCCGTTGATTGACTTGTTCCATTGGGTGCCGGTAACACCGGGCGTGAGGAACATGAAGTTCTCAATTTGGCGGCGGCCGGTAGCGCCGGTCGTGGCCGCGCCGCCCATGGAGATCGGCAGATCGAGAATTGCCTTAGTCGGCATGACCGTACCGATTTCGGCGGAGGTGGTTTGCAATTGGACGTCGCTTCCTGAGACTGTCACCGACTCTGAGACCGCGCCAAGCTCGAGGGTGAAATCGGCGTTTGAAAGGGTCGCTGTGCTGATCCGGACTGTTTCCCGGATTGCGGTGCGAAACCCGGTCTTCGACAGGGATACGCGGTAGCTGCCCGGCGAAAGATTGGTTACCAGGAAAGAGCCATCCGATGTCGAGATTGTTCGGATCTCCTGCCCGGTTTCGACGTTGCGGAGTTGAACGGAAACCTCCGGTATCGACGATCCGGAAGCATCGGTAATTCGGCCGGTGAGCCCGCCAAGGCTGCCCTGGGACCAAATGGTGAGCGTTGTGGCAAGAAGGGCAACGAGCAATTTCATATTCTGTTTCCTTTGTCTCTGGAAGAATTCCAGAGCGGGCGGACGAGCGACCGCCGAAAGTTTTAGAAGTGTATATAATTTTGTTCACAAAGTAAAGCGCTGGCCAGTCTTTGACTTCCGGGTGCTTAACAGTTTTGGGGGATCAATGACCGGGGACCATGTTATAGGCTTCGGCAGGGTCCAGGGCGCTACGGACGGAGATTTCCAGTCCGGCCAGGCGCGGAATCGCCTGTTGCGGGAGATTTCCACGGAATCGCGCACAGGTTTCTGATCGTTGATCGAGCGCGGCTAGCGTATCGCGGAGCATGGTCTGCAGATCGAGAGATCCGGGAGGTTGGTCCAACGCCCAAAGAGCCTCCGCATAGTCGGCATCCATCTCGAAAAGTTGTCGCATGAGCCGCTGTGGAATCTCAGCGGGTGATAATGTCATCCGATCCAGGGCTCGAAATAGCGCCAGCAGATCGAGCCTGGCTGCCTCCAGACGCGGACGCAGATCCAGTGGAATTGTTACGGGCGCCGAGCGGGCCATCGTTCGAGCATCGCGCATGAAACGCGGCGATGTCAACGGCGGGCACAACCCGCCAGCCGCCAGCGGCGCCGCTCAGGCCACCGCCACCATCGGCATCCGGTCCAACAACGCCCAGTTATTGTTCAATAGCAATAAGCGCAACGCTAACAGGCGGCGCGCTCCCGCTTCGCTCCAGCGCATTCCGGCTTGCCGGAAGCGCGCATGAACCACTTGTTTATGCGCGCTCTCCACCGCGCCGCTGCCGATCCCATAACCCAGCCGCAAGTATTCGTCATAGCGCATCCGGCCGGCATTTTCGCTGTAATACCGAATGAGCGCTCGCAGGCTGTCGCGCATCTCCGGCGTTTTCGGCCGCAGACGCTTCAGTCTGGCTCATCTTCGACACCATCAAATCGGAAGTGGTTTGTTTTCAATTGATTGCAATTGTGAAATCGGCCTAGTGACACGTTTCTCCTCAATGCGGGTGTGAGGCGGATGGAATCAGCAGCAGCGTAGGCGGGAGTGCCGGAACGTGTCAACGATTTTGAGACAGTCGGCGAAATCTTTTACTGAGTATCGTCGAACGGAGTTGATGGTTTATTGATCCAGACGTGTGGAGGCGCTGGTTGTTTTTACGCCCTTGACAGACATCGGACGGTTATGAAAGCCTCGTTGGCATGAACATGCCAACCATAGCCTCGTTGCTGCTCATCTTAGCCTCGGCTGTCTCCGCTCAGACCCTCGGAGAGATAACCGGGCAGGTAACCGACGCCTCGGGATCCCTGGTTGCCGGCGCCACCGTCACCGTCACCAATGCGGCCACCAGCGCCAGCCGTACGACCAGCTCGAACGAAGCCGGCATCTACGCCTTCCCCGCGCTGCAGCCCGGCCAGTACAGCGTCAAAACGGTGGCGAAGGGGTTCGGCGCGATTAGTAAAACCGGCATCGAACTTCAGGTGCAGCAGACGGCGCGCGTCGATTTCTCCCTCGAACTCGGCGCGGTAACCGAAGTGGTCGAGGTGTCGGCGGCCGGCGCGATCCTGACCACCGAGAACGCCACCGTGGGCACGGTGATCGAGAACAAGCGAATCGTGGAACTACCCTTGAACGGCCGCAACTTTCTGCAACTGGTGGCGCTGAGCCCCAACGTCAGCTTCGGCTTCGCCACTTCCGGACAGGCCGATGGGCGGCAGGGCGGGACCCGCGCGCAGCAGAATATCTCGGTGGCCGGCCAGCGGAGCATGTTCAACCGGTTCACGCTCGACGGCGTTGAGAACACCGACGTGAATTTCAATACTTATATCATTTTGCCGTCGATCGATGCGCTGCAGGAGTTCAAAGTGCAGACCGGGGTTTACCCCGCCGAGTTCGGCCGCGCCGTCAGCCAGATCAACGTATCGACCAAGAGCGGCGGCAACCAGTTCCACGGGGCGTTGTTCGAATTTCTGCGCAATGACAAATTGGACGCCAAGAACTACGCGTTCACTGCGCTCCGTCCGGCCAGGGATCCCTTCAAAATGAACCAGTATGGCTTCACCCTGAGCGGGCCAGTGTTGATTCCGAAAATCTTCAACGGCAAGAACCGGCTGTTCTTCATGACGAACTTCGAGGGCCTCCGCGACCGCAAGCAGTTGCGCGGAGTCTATCATGTTCCTTCACAGGCCATGCGGAATGGCGATTTCACGGAACGCGGCGCCATCTTTGACCCCGCCACCAGGGCCAGGCAGGGCAGTGCGATAGTTGCCACGCAGTTTCCCGGCAACATCGTCCCGCGCAGCCGCTTCCATCCAACCGCCATCAAGCTGCTGGATTTCTATCCGTCGCCCAACGTCGCCACCGGCAGCCTGTCGTCGAATTTTCAGAACGGGCGGCGTCGCGTGATCGACAAAGACCAGTTCATCCAGCGTGTCGATTGGACCGAATCGAACAATTCCTCGTGGTTCGGGCGTTACTCGTGGGGCGATGAGGTGCAGCTCGAAGAGGCGCTGCGCCTCAACGGCTCCAAGATCCTCACCGGAGTCCACCAGGCCATGGTCACCAACACGCGGGTGTTATCGCCGGCGACGGTCAACGAATTCCGCTTCGGCTATAACCAATTCAATAACTCCACGGCGCGCGAACTGGCGGGGGTGCGAGACGTTAACGCCGAACTGGCGCTGCCCGGAATGCCTTCTCCGCCCCCCATCGGCTGGGGCATTCCGGAGGTCGCGCTGGCGCCATACTCTACGTTCGGCGATTCCACCGAAGGGCCCTATGTCAACGCCAACCGCCTCTACCAGTTTGTGGATAACTTCTCATGGGTGCGTGGCAAGCACTCGTTCCGGCTCGGCGGTGAGATTCGCATCGATCACTACAATCAGGTGGGCAATCAGTTTCCGCGCGGGTCGCTTGGTTTTGACCCCGTCACGACGCAAAACCCCGCCGCACCCTCCGGCACCGGCGATGCCTTCGCCGCCTTCCTCGCCGGGTATAACCGCAACGCCCAGGCAGTGGTGGCGCTGGCCGAAGTGAAATATCGCGCGCTCAGCCAGTACTACTACCTTGATGACACCTGGAAGCTGCGCCCGAACCTGACACTGTCGTTGGGGTTGCGCTACGAAAATACGCCGCCGTGGCTGGATGCCAGCGGCAAAGCGGTGAACCTGCACATGCCGTTTGTCGGCATCGTTCCCAATGAGCCGCCCGACCGGCACCCCACGCTCGTCCGCACCGGCAAGGGCGATTTCTATGAAGGCGTGCTGCTGCGCTTCAATCCGGCGATACGCGTGGCCCGGGACGGCCGGCTGGGAGACCGCCTCGTGCAGCGCGACAACAACGACTGGGCGCCGCGCATCGGCATAGCCTGGAGCCCCGGCCGTTGGAGCATCCGCACCGGTTTGGGCGCCTTCTATTCGCAGGATACCGGCAATCCGAAGTTCGATCTCGGGCGCAATCTCGCTGGACGCCGCAACGACATCGCCGACACCGATATTCCGGACTTGACGCTAACACAACCGTTCCGCAATCTGACCTCCACGGTGCAGATCAACAACCCGTCCATCTTGGCCAACAATCATGCGCGGCGCACACCCTATACGGTCCAATACCTGTTTAACGCGCAACGCGAGGTCGCCGGCACGCTGTTTGAGGCCGGTTACCTAGGTAGCGCCAGCCGGAAGATGGAGTCCTATCGCGATTACAACAATCCCCGCCCCTCGCCTACCGGCTCACCCATCGTTCGGCTGCCATTCCCCGAGTTCAGCCGCCTCTTCATGGTGGATGGCCACAACAAAGCCAGCTACCATTCGCTGGCTCTCAAAGCGGAGCGCCGGTTTGCCAAGGGCTTGACCGCGCTCGCCGGCTACACGTGGTCGAAATCTATTGACACCGCCAGCGCCATCCGTAACCATGCCGGCGACGTGCTGTTCCCGCAGGACAGCTTCTGCATCAGCGTGTGCGAGAAGGGTCTGTCCAGCTACCACACCGGGCACCGGCTCACGTTTTCGAGCCTCTATGAATTGCCGTTCGGGCACGCCGGTTCAAAGGCGGCGCGGCTGCTGGCGGGCGGCTGGCAGGTCGGCTCGATTGTCACGCTGCAAACCGGTTTTCCGTTTACGCTAACGGCGGGCCGGGATCAATCGAATACGGCCAACGGTCAGGACCGGCCCAATACCAATGGGCAACCGACGGCGTTCGGCCGCGGCCAACAGGATCCCGAACAGTTTTTCAATACTCAGACCATTTCGCTGCAGCCGTTTGGAACCTACGGCAACGTGGGGCGCAACAATATCATCGGCCCGGGAATTATCAATCTCGATTTCTCGGCGCTCAAGGATTTCGTGATCACTGAAAGCCTCCGCGTGCAGTTCCGAGCCGAAGCTTTCAACGCGCCGAATCATCCCAACTGGGCGCTGCCGGACGGCAACGTGACCAGTCCGAATTTCGGCAAAGTGCGCGGTACGCGAGCCGACATGCGCAACCTGCAGTTTGGACTGAAGCTGCTTTGGTAGCGAGCAGCCTCAGCCGGGTGCTTAACAGTTTTGGGGGATCAATGGCCGGGGACCATGTTATAGGCTTCGGCAGGGTCCAGGGCGCTACGGACGGAGATTTCCAGTCCGGCCAGGCGCGGAATCGCCTGTTGCGGGAGATTTCCACGGAATCGCGCACAGGTTTCTGATCGTTGATCGAGCGCGGCTAGCGTATCGCGGAGCATGGTCTGCAGATCGAGAGATCCGGGAGGTTGGTCCAACGCCCAAAGAGCCTCCGCATAGTCGGCATCCATCTCGAAAAGTTGTCGCATGAGCCGCTGTGGAATCTCAGCGGGTGATAATGTCATCCGATCCAGGGCTCGAAATAGCGCCAGCAGATCGAGCCTGGCTGCCTCCAGACGCGGACGCAGATCCAGTGGAATTGTTACGGGCGCCGAGCGGGCCATCGTTCGAGCATCGCGCATGAAACGCGGCGATGTCAACGGCGGGCACAACCCGCCAGCCGCCAGCGGCGCCGCTCAGGCCACCGCCACCATCGGCATCCGGTCCAACAACGCCCAGTTATTGTTCAATAGCAATAAGCGCAACGCTAACAGGCGGCGCGCTCCCGCTTCGCTCCAGCGCATTCCGGCTTGCCGGAAGCGCGCATGAACCACTTGTTTATGCGCGCTCTCCACCGCGCCGCTGCCGATCCCATAACCCAGCCGCAAGTATTCGTCATAGCGCATCCGGCCGGCATTTTCGCTGTAATACCGAATGAGCGCTCGCAGGCTGTCGCGCATCTCCGGCGTTTTCGGCCGCAGCCGCTTCAGTCTCGCAATCACCTCGTCCACTTTGCCGGCTCGCAGATCCTCGGCGATGCCGTGCACCCAAGCGTCGGCCTGGGTGGAACCGGCTCCATAGCGCAGCCGGGCAAATCCCCACGCATGTTCCAGCGCATGCCAGAAATCCAGAATTTCGCAGCGCCGTACAAACATAGCGGCACGGTTCCAGATCCATTCCGCGCCATCTCCCACGATCACCACGACCGTGTCGTCCCCGACCCAGCCTAACTCCCGGAGCTGCCCATACAGGCGACGGAAAATCTCGTCGGCGTCCCCCAGGCAGGTGACCAGGAATCGCCGCACCACCGACCGCCGGCCCGGTGAGGTTTCCACCCGCTCCTGGGGCAGTAAGAGCACCCCCGTTTTGACTTCCCGGAACTGCCCTTTCTCCAGGGGCGGCAGCGCCGGCAGCACCTGCTCTCCCACGCGCCGCCGCCGTTGCCGGCGTACTTGCATTCCCAATACGCAACCGTCCACACCCAACACGACGGCCGGTGGCGCGTTCTCCACCGGCGCCCCTTCGCTGCGGCTGTCGGCGTGATACTGGCTCAAGGCATCGCTGTAGTTGGCGGCCGCCTGGCCCAACCGCTGGGCCACACGCCAGATTCCCATCGTGCTGGTGTCGACTCCCAGCAGCAGGCCCGCCAATCGCGCCGCCAACTCATAAGGCGCCACGGTGGCCAGCAACGCCAACAGTCGCGCCAGCGAACCGCAGACGCGTCCGGGTTCCACGCCGAGCAAGTCTAACAGGGGCCGGCGTTCTTGTTTGCAAGCCGCGCAACGATAGCGTGACGCGGCGGTTTGCACGCGTCCCCAGTGGGCCAGCCAGGAAACCGGGCGGGTATCGTGATAACCCATCGGTCGAACGCACTGGGGACAGATCGGTGAGGTGGCGTGCGCTTCCCCGGCGACCGCGTTCACCTTCTCCTGCAGCCTCGCCAGCATCTGCGGGCGGTATTCCTGTTCGACTTCGCGCTCCAGCAAAATGAAGCGCGACGGCTGTTGGCTGAGACTTGGCCGCACCGGTGGGGGAGCCGGCGCCGGACAAGCCAAACGGGGCTCCGCCATGGGCGTTAACGCCTGGACCCGGGAGCGGGGTAGTTCGTTTCCCCCGAAACAAAACGCATCAATATTGTTTGATTCATATCTCACAATAAATGATTTTTCAATGACCTGTGAGGGTCACCCGCCAGGTGAACGCCCCAGACACTGCTCATCCCCCCGCGTATTCCCCCAAAATTGTTAAGCACCCAAAGGTCTGGGCGAACCCCGCGTTGTTGTAAGTCCCGGTAAGGAAGTTAGCCAGAGAGGAAAAAGCGTAACTGCCCTTGATATTGCGGTGGAAGGTGATGGTAATGTCGTTATAAAGGAAGTTGAAACCGGCGCGAACGGCGTGGGCGCCGGCCTGATGGGAGATATTGTCGACAATCTCATACAATTTGTTCAGGCGGCCGGTGGGAGAACTGCCGAAGCGGCCAAAAGTAGCAATGCCGGCAATGGACACGTTCGGTCCGGTCTGGTCAGTGGGCGGGGCGGCGAAGTCACTATAAGTAACCTGGCCGCGGGTTTCGTTGACGGTGCGGGGGGAGAGGGTGAGGATGTTACTGGCGGCGATGGTCTGATCCGCGGTGTCGACGCTTGAGGAGGCGGAAGCGTCATTCAGAGCGCCAGCGCCCCGGGCGTGGCAGCTCGCTAAATTATAAAGACTGTACCGAACCGTGAACTGATCGCGCGTCGAGAACTGATGATCCAGTTTGGCGAGAGCGGTGGTGGTGTGGAGTGGATTCGGGTAAATGCCAGTGGAAACGCGGGCGCCGGGGAAATTGATAGCGTTGAGCCGATTGTTGATGATGTTGACGTTGGCCGGGGAGATGATGATGAGACCGCTTTGGTTGAGCTGGCGTTGCTCGAAGTTGCCGAAATAGAAAGTTCGATCGGCGGCGAGAGGTCCGCCAAGACTGGCGGGGTATTGGGCTTGGGTCATCGGCAGCTTGGCGTTGCTGAGGGGATTGGCGGCGTTGAAACGGTGATTGCGAAAGTAGCCGTAGAGGTCGCCGTGAAGCGTGTTTGTGCCGCTTTTCGTTACGACGTTAATAAATCCGCCGAGAGCGCGACCGAGTTCGGCCTGGCCGCCGGAGGTGACGACTTGAAATTCCTGGACGGTATCGAGACCGTAAACAACGCCGCTGAGGCCGGCGGCGTCGTCATTGGCGGAGAGGCCATCGACGATGAAGCTATTTGAGAAATTTCGCTGGCTGCCGACGGAGATTCCCTGACCGGGGACGGAGGAGGTTTCGGCGAACAATTGATTGCTGCCGGTGTTAGTGGGAGAGACGCCGGGAATGAGCAGAGCCAGGTCAAGGAAGTTGCGGCCGTTCAAAGGGAGATTACGGACTTCGGTTTGCGTGACGGTTCCGGCAATTTGACTGCGGGCGGCTTCCAGCACGGCGGATTCACTAACAACGGTGACGTTCGTTTCCGTCGCTCCAACACTGAGAGTAAAGGCAAGTTCATAGGCAGATCCAACACCCAGGTTGAGCGCGCGAACGGAATCGGCAAAGCCGGGTCTTCGGACTTTAATTTCATACGGACCGACCTTGAGATAGGTCAGCCGGAAGCGGCCCTCGCTATCAGTAGTTACCGTCTGAGTGACATTGGTATCGACGTGACGGGTGAGAATTTGGGCGTCTTCGACGACTGCGCCGGACGGATCTGTGACGCGGCCGCTCAGGCTGGCGCGGTGAATCGTCTCCTGCGCCAAGGCGATAGAAATCGCTAAAATGACGGCAAAATGCCGCGTGATGCGAAGCATGATTTGTCTCCTGAGTTAGATTCGGACGCGAGGGTATAGGCGTCTGGATGCCGGCCGACGTGGGTTTCGAACTAGTACAGGAGAGCGGGCGGGCCGCGCTTTTGCGAGGCGCGGGATTTGGAGATTCGCCCTTGCACTTCGGCTTGGGGCGCCTTCGCGATTTGAACGGCAAGGGCAGACAATCTTTGAGTCGATGGCGGCGGAACCGCCGTCTCGGCACTCGCGGGTGCGGCCTTGCCGCCGTTAAAGAGGGGGCAGGTGGCCGTGGCGGCGACGCGGAGCGTGCCCGGGGAGTCTTCGGAGTGAGCCGAATGCGCCATTTTGGCGCAATGGTGGTTTCCGTCACGACGACAGCAGGCGGCGATTTTCGATTCGGGGCTGGCCAGCAATAACGGCGTGGTCAGCGAGAGGCCGATCACGAAAAGTAAAACTATGGCCGGAATGCGCCGCACGAGTTCATTCTATACCGGCGCAAAGAAACCGGAAAGGTATATTCTGAGACCGTGACGCGAATTTGCAGCTTGGTCCTATTTTCGGTTGGCTTGTCCGCGGAAGGCGTAAGCTATCACGGGCAGGTGCGACCGTTGCTTGAGCAACGGTGCGGGGCGTGCCACCAGGCCGGGCGGGCTTCGGGCGGAGTGGCGTTGTTGTCGTACTCCGGCGTGAAGGCGGCGCTGACGCGGTTGTTGCCGGCAGTGAGTGGCGTTATACCGCGGATGCCTAAATCGGGCGGGGCGTTGGCGGCGGCGGAAGTGGCGTTGCTGGAACGGTGGATCGCCAGCGGGGCATTGGACGATACGCCGGCGGGATTTAACGGTTTGACCTGGTGGTCATTAGCGCCGCTGCGGAACGTGGCGGTACCCGCTGTTTCGGCGCCTTGGATACGAACGCCAATCGATTCGTTTATCCTGGCGAAGTTAGGTGAGAAGGGACTGAGTCCGTCGGCGGAGGCGGACCGCCGGACTTTAATTCGGCGGCTTACTTTCGACCTGCATGGACTGCCGCCGACGTTGGAGGAGACACTCGCGTTTGAACGGGATTCAGAGGCCGATGCTTTTCCGAAGTTAGTGGACCGATTATTGGCCTCTCCGCGGTATGGCGAGCGATGGGGACGGCACTGGCTGGACGTTGTGCATTACGGGGAATCGCACGGCTATGACAAAGACAAGCCGCGGCGAAACGCGTGGCCTTACCGGGACTATGTCATTCGCTCCTTCAATGAAGATAAGCCGTACAAGCGCTTTGTGGAGGAGCAATTGGCGGGAGATTTTTTGTATCCGGACGATCCGCAGTCCGTGGTGGCGACAGGGTTCATTGCCGCGGGACCGTGGGATTTTGTGGGCCATGCGGAGTTACGGGAAGGGACGGCGGACAAAGACATTACGCGACTTCTGGACCGCGATGACATGCTGATGACGACTATGTCGGCATTTACGAGCATGACGGCGCATTGCGCGCGATGCCATGACCATAAGTTCGATCCAATCAAACAGGAAGACTATTACTCGTTGCAGGCGGTGTTCGCCGGGGTTGACCGGGCGGAACGGCCGTTTGATTCCGACCCCGCCGTGTACCGGCTGCGGCGAATCATGCTGGAGGAGAGGCGGGCCTTGATGGCCGCGTTGCAGCCGTTGCTGGATAAGTCGGCTGCCGTAACATCGCCGGAAATTCAGGAGTTGGATGCGCAATTGAAGGTGTGGCGCGGGGAAAAGGCCGCAGCGAAGGTGGAGGAGGGGAATGCGCGGCGGTTGGCGTTGGTGCGGGCATTGTTGGACGAAGGTACGCGGATGGCGATGGACGGGCTTTCGCTGCGGTTGAAGGACGTGGATTCGCGGGTCGGCGAATTGCCGAAACCGCAGATGGTCTACGCGGCGGCTAACATATTCCCGTTGAGCGGGACGCTGCGTTGGCCAGTTGAGCCGCGGCCGATTCATATGCCGGGGCGAGGCGGGGCGATGGCGGTTCCGGGCGCGTTGTCAGTTGTGCCGAAGTTACAGGCGCGATTTGTCGAGACGGCCTCGGGGCCGGAGGGCGCGCGGCGCGCGGCGCTAGCGCACTGGATTACGGATGCGGACAACATGCTGACTTGGCGATCCATCGTTAATCGAGTCTGGCACTACCATTTCGGCGCCGGGCTAGTTGATTCGCCGAATGACTTTGGGCGAATGGGATCGCTGCCGACACATCCGGAGTTACTGGATTGGCTGGCGGTTCAGTTTCGCGATAGCGGCGGGTCAATGAAACAACTGCACCGGCGAATCGTTCTAAGCGCGGTCTACCGGCAGTCGGCGGCGAAGGATTCCGGGAAGTCGAAGTTAGACGCGGGAAACAGGTATCTGTGGCGGATGAATCGATGGCGGCTTGACGCGGAGAGCGTGCGCGATGCGACGTTGCAGGTGGCGCGTAAGCTGGATCTGACAATAGGCGGGCCGTCCGTGGAGCAGTTTTATTTCAAGGACGATCATTCACCGGTGTATGACTACACGCGGTTTGATATTGACAGTCCGGCAAGCCGGCGGCGGAGCGTCTATCGTTTTCTGGTTCGAAGCGCGCCGGATCCGTTGATGGAACGGCTGGATTGTCCCGATCCATCCACGATGACTGCGAAGCGAAATACGACAATCACGGCGATTCAGGCGCTGGCGTTGTTGAACAATCCGCTGCTGGTGAAGCAGGCGGAGTATTTGGCGGCGCGGGCGCGGGATGTCGCCGGGCTATATAGATTCGCTCTGCAGCGGGAGCCGTCGGCGCTGGAGGCACGGGTGCTGACTGCGTATGCGGCGGAGCATGGCCTGGAGAACGCGGCGCGGCTTGTATTGAATAGCAACGAATTTCTATTTGTGGACTGATGGAATGACTCGGCGAAATTTCTTGTGGAACTCCGGCGGCGGATTGGGCGGCATTGCGCTGGCGGACCTGCTGCGCGCGGCGGAAGGGCGGGCGCTGGATCATCCCGCGAAGGCGAAGCGGGTGGTGCAACTGTTTATGTCGGGCGCGGCGAGCCAGTGCGACACCTTTGACTATAAGCCGCGACTAATAGCGAAGAACGGGGAGAAATGGGACCCCGGGGAAAAGGTAGAGTTATTCCAGAGTGTGCCGGGCGCGGTGATGAAAAGTCCGTGGGATTGGAAGCAGTACGGGCAGTGCGGGAAGTGGATGAGTGCGCTGGTGCCCCACCTTGGCGGTTGTGCCGACGACATGACGTTTTTCCCGTCCATGATCTCCAAGTCCAATGTTCATGGGCCCGCGACGTTCCTGCAGGGTACGGGTTTCGTGCTGCCGGGTTACCCGAGCATGGGCTCCTGGATATCGTACGCGCTGGGCAGCATGAATAACAATTTGCCGGACTTCGTCGTGCTGCCGGACGCTCGCGGGTATGCACCGAATGGACCGGGGAATTGGTCGACGGGTTTTCTGCCGGCCGGGCATCAGGGCACTATGATTCGGGCGGCGAGCGCTAATCCGATTTATGATTTGAACCCGCCCGAGGCGGCGCGATTTATTACGAAGACGAGCGAGAAGGAGGGGTTGCGGGTATTGGCCGAATTGAACCGCGCCCATTTGGTGTCGCGCGAAGATGACTCGCGATTGGAGGCGCGGATTGCGTCTTATGAGATGGCGGCGCATTTGCAAGTGAGCGCTCCGGAGGTATTGGACATTTCGAAGGAGTCCGATGCCACGCGCAAGTTATATGGTCTGGATGAAAAGATAACTGAGGACTTTGGGCGGAATTGTTTGATCGCGCGGCGATTGCTGGAGCGAGGAGTGCGGTTTGTGCAGGTGTGGAGCGGGGCCGACAATGGGTTTCCGCGACGCAATTGGGATAGTCATGAAGACATTGCCAAGGACCATGGCCAGATGGGCGCGGAGATGGATAAACCGGCGGCCGCGCTGTTGAAGGACCTGAAGGCCAGGGGACTGTTGGACGACACGATTGTGTACTGGACGACTGAATTCGGGCGGATGCCATGCAGCCAGGGTTCCAAGGGCCGGGACCATAATCCGTTTACGTTCACTTCCTGGCTGGCCGGCGGCGGAATGAAGGGCGGGATGACTTACGGCGCCAGCGACGAATGGTCCTATAAGCCTGCGGAAAAGCCGATCTATGGATATGATATTCACGCCACGGTGATGCACTTACTCGGTTTGAACCATGAGAAGCTCGTATTCCGGCACAACGGGATTGACCGGCGGCTGACGGATGTTCACGGGCATGTGATCCGGGAAGTTATAGCTTAATTTCCCAGCCCTTGCGGAACGTTGGCTTAACCCACTTGTTCGCTTCGCGGCTGTTTGTGAATTCGCCCTTGGCGTTGTCCCAAAGTAACTTTCCATCGACGTGAACCGCGGCGGCGCCGAGGACGAGCCATTCGGTGTACTTGGCGGCGATGCTGAAGTTAGAGCAGGCGGGCGCGCCGCCTTTGCAGGCGCGGACCCAGTCGCGGCAGTGGGCGGCGTGATTACTGCCGCTGCCCGCGCCGGGGGAGCGGGAAAGATAGGGTGCGGGGAGTTCGTATTCAGCCCAACGAGCGCCTGGCAGCAGGCCCACGCCTTCCCCGCGGCCGCTGGTGCCGAGGTAACCTTTGGAGCCAACGAAAATCTCGTTGTACCCGCTGCCTTGGGGCGTGGCGTTGCGGGCCTGACCCGGTGGCGGTCCAACTTGCGGCCCTTGGCCAGGGATCTTGCGCGCTTGCTCCGCCGTCATGCCGGGTGGCAGATAGGCGTCGCCGCCGGAGTGATGATACCAATAGACGGTGACAGGCGGCATGCCGGGCCGGGCTCCGAATTCATACTTTATGGTTAGGACATCCGGGAAGGTGAAGGCGGGTAACGAATCCTTCTTGACGCACTCGACGCTTCGTAAGTGTTCCGGCCCCAGTTGCAGTGCCCAGTTAGCAGGCCCCAGGATATGAACGCCCCAGTCGCCGATAAGACTGGAACCGAAGTCATAAAAACCGCGCCAGTTAAAGGGAAGATAGAAGCCGAAGTTATCGCGGCTCTGGCGGCCATAGCGAGTATTGCGGACGGTGACGAATTCGCTATAAGCGCTGTCTCCCGCGGTGAACGGCCGCGACGGTGCGCCGCCCAGCCAGAGATCCCAATCGAGCGTATCCGGCACGGGCGAGGATGCCGCGACTGCCGTCATTCCTTGGGGCCAGGAAGGACGGCCGGTCCAGGCGTGAACTTCAGTAACATCGCCGATCTCGCCGGACCAGATAATCTCCGCGGCGACGCGAGTGGCGTCGTGAGAATAACCCTGATTTCCCATCTGCGTCGCGACTTTGTATTTTTCGGCGGCCTGCCAGAGAAGACGGGCTTCCCAGGATGTGCGGGTCAAAGGTTTTTCGACATAGACATGCTTGCCAAGTTGCATGCAGGCGAGCGCGCAAGCGGCGTGCATGTGGTCGGGCGGGCCGATGATGACGGCGTCAATATCCTTGCCGTGTTTATCGAGCATTTGCCGGAAGTCTTTGTATTTGGCCGCGTCCGGAAACCGCTTGAATGAGTCCTGGCCGCGGGTCCAATCGACATCGGCGAGGGCGACGACGTTCTCGACTCCGGCGTGCGCGATGCGAAGATCGGAGGCTGGCTGGCCGCCGGCGCCGATGGCGGCCAGATTCAGTTTTTCATTCGGCGATTTGTAGCCGAGCGCCTTCAGCGACGGCGTGCTGCCGAATCCCGCCGCAGGCACGGCGGCGGTAAGCGCGGCGCCGTAAAAGAAGTATCGCCGGGAGAAGTGAGCGTCAGGCATAGTGAACGCAGTCTATCCAGTTTGGCCCGGCGATTCAAAGGGTTCGACGTGTACCAGCACGTTTTCAATCCAGTTCAGTTTCTCGCGGAGTTCCGATTTCACCTTTCCGGCGACGATGTGGGAATCGCGGACGGTCATCAACGGATCGACGTGAATGTGCAGGTCGACGTGCCAGCGGAGTCCGGTCTTTCGAGCGAGAATCTTTTCTACGTCTTTCACACCCGCGACGCCCATGGCCACGCGGCGCAGTTCCGCCAAGTTCGTGTCGTTCGGCATGGTGTCGACTAACTGTTCCGACGTTTCCCACATCACTTGCAGGCCCAAGAAGAGGACAAGGCCGCCGACCAGTACGCCGCCGATGGGATCGGCGTTGCCGAAACGCGCTGGATCGTACAAAGTAAGCCCCAAAGCCCCCAGGGCCGTGAAGCCGGAGATAACATCGACGAAATCGTTCTTCCCATCGGCGGCCAATGCTCCCGATTGAATACGCCTGGCGATGGTCAATTTGTAGTAACTCAGCGCGGCCTTTGCGGCGAGCGAAATCAGCAGCGGCCAAATCGCATAGGCTTGCGGAGGATCGCCCGCGTGTCCAACGTACAAGTAACTCCGGTAGCTAATGCCTCCGCCGGTAAGGCAGAGCATCAGGCCGATGGCCAGGCCGGTGAGGATTTCGAACCGGCCATGGCCGTAGGGATGATTCCGGTCCGCGGGCCGGGCGGCGATTGTAAGGCCTAGGATCAGCAATCCTGACGCGAAGACGTCCGCCGCCGATTCGACGCCATCCGCGACAGTCGCGGCTGAGCCCGCCGCAAGGCCAATCGTAATCTTGAGCACGGCAAGCGCGCCGCTAACCGCTAACCCGGTAACCGCAATTCGCCGGGCAAGCTGATACGGCGTGGTCATAGACTGTAACTATCCGATAACTATCAGAAGGTCCTTGGACTCGACTTGCGCGCCGGTGGCGACCAATTTCTGTTTCACCGTTCCGCTGATGGGAGCGTAAACCGTGGTTTGCATTTTCATGGCCTCCATCACGAGCAGCCGGTCCCCTTTTTCCAGTTTCTGCCCTAACTCTACCGCAATGGATGACACAGCGCCCGGGATGGGCGCGCCGACTTGACCGGGTTCGGCCGGATCGGCTTTCACACGGGCGGCGGCGGTTGGTTGCAAACTCCTGTCGCGAACTGAAATTTCCCGCGGCTGCCCATTCAGTTCGAAGAAGACAGTTCGAGTTCCATCCGGATGCGCGTCACTCGTCGCGAGATACTTGACGATCAGCGACTTACCATCTTCGATGACGACGTTTATTTCCTCACCGCGCGTCATACCGTAAAAAAACTGCGGCGTCGGTAAAGCTTCCAAGTCGCCGTAGGTGGCATGCGCCTTGGCGAACTTCACGAAAACATCCGGGTACATTAAGTAACTCAAGACATCGGTCCGGCTGGGACGGCGGCCGATTTTCTTTTCGACCGCGGCTGTCGTTTCCGCGATGTCGATGGACGCCAGATGCGCACCGGGGCGGCCCTTACGCGGCTTTCCGCCCTTCAGAATAATACCCGCCAGCTTTTTCGGCCACCCCCCAGGAGGTTCTCCGAGCGACCCTTCAAACATATCAATCACCGAGTTCGGAAGTGTAAGCGTATGATCGACAGGAAGGCGCAGAATATCCTGAATGGTAAGTCCGTGGGAGACCAGGAAGATAGCCATGTCGCCAACCACTTTGCTGGATGGAGTCACCTTAACAATATCGCCAAATGCCATATTAACTTCGGCATAAGTGCGGGCGATTTGTCCCCACTTCGGACCTAGGCCCATGGCGTCGGCCTGCTCCTTCAAGTTAGTAAATTGCCCGCCGGGCATTTCATGCAGGTACACCTCGGCGGTGCCGGAGCTAAGCCCGCTGTCGAACGGTTTGTACCAGGCGCGCACGCCTTCCCAGTAGTCGCTTGCCTGGTTCAACGAATCCAGATCGAGCCCCGTGTCGCGGGGCATATTCGCCAAGGCCGCGACAATTGAGTTCAAGTTGGGCTGGCTTGTCGTCCCGCTCATGGACGCTAACGCCGCATCGCACACATCAACGCCCGCCTCCGCCGCTTTCAGGATGGAGGCCGCGTTGATTCCGCTTGTATCATGGGTGTGGAAGTGGATCGGCAAACCAATCTCTTCCCGCAATGTCTTCACCAGTTTGTGCGCGGCATACGGTTTGCATAGTCCCGCCATATCCTTGACGGCAAGGATATGAGCGCCCATCTTCTCCAACTCTTTCGCCATTTTCACGTAATAGGCGAGCGAGTACTTATCGCGCTTCGGATCGAGAATGTCGCCGGTATAACACATGGCGGCTTCACAAACCTTATTGGACTTCCGCACCGCTTCCATTGGCACCTTCATATTTGGAAGCCAGTTCAGCGAGTCAAAGACGCGGAAGATATCCATCCCATTTTCGGCTGCGCCATAAATGAACTCGCGTACCACGTTATCGGGGTAAGCGGTGTATCCAACGGCGTTTGACGCGCGCAGCAGCATTTGGAAGCAGATGTTTGGAATCGCCGTCCGCAACAATCGCAACCGCTGCCATGGGTCTTCCAAGAGGAATCGCATGGAAACGTCGAAGGTCGCTCCGCCCCACATTTCCAGGCTGAACAGGCCGCTCATGTTATGAGCGGCGAAGTTAGAAATGCGGTGCAAATCGTAAGTGCGGGCGCGGGTGGCGAACAGCGACTGGTGCGCGTCGCGCATCGTGGTGTCAGTCAACAACAGACGCTTTTGTGAACGCACCCATGCGGCGAACTTTCCCGGTCCCATTTCGTCCAATAGCTGCTTAGTGCCTCGCGGTGGCGGCAGCGGATTGTGTAAAGGCAACGGCGCGGGTTTGCATTCAACCGGAATGACGCGCCCCTTTACTTCAGGATTTCCGTTGACGTTCACTTCCGCCAGGTAAGAAAGGACGCGGGTTGCCCGGTCTTTCCGTGTGCTGAACTTAAACAAGCCCGGAGTGTCCGCCAGCCAATTCGTGGTCACCGAGCCGTCCTGGAAGTCAGCGTGGTTGACGACGTTCTCTAAAAACGGAATGTTTGTCTTTACCCCGCGAATGCGGAATTCGCGCAACGCCCGATCCATGCGGCTGCACGCTTCCGGGAAGGTGCGGCCCCAACTGGTTACTTTAACCAGCAGAGAGTCATAAAACGGCGTGATCACCGCTCCGCCATACGCGCTCGCCCCGTCCAGGCGAATGCCGAAGCCGGCCGGGGACCGGTAGGTCTGCAACTTCCCGTAATCCGGCAGAAAGTTATTCGCCGGATCTTCGGTGGTAACGCGGCACTGCAGCGCGGCGCCATGCAGCGGAACATCTTCCTGCGCCGGCAGATTGATCTTAGTCCCGTGTAGCGCATGGCCCTGCGCAATTAGTATCTGCGTTTGGACGATATCGATACCGGTGACTAACTCCGTTACAGTATGTTCCACCTGTACGCGCGGATTCACTTCGATAAAAAACCACTCGCCGGTATCGGAATCCACCAGGAATTCGACGGTACCGGCATTTTCATAATTTGCCGCCCGCGCCAGCGCAACCGCCGCGTCGGCCAATTCGCACCGGATGCGCGGATCCAGCCCGATTGCCGGCGCCACTTCCACCACTTTTTGATGACGCCGCTGCACCGAGCAGTCGCGTTCATGGAGGTGCAGAATATTGCCGTGCATGTCGGCCATGATCTGTACTTCCACATGGCGCGGACGGCGAATATAGCGCTCTATGAAAACGGCCCCGTTCCCAAATGCGGACGCCGCCTCCTGCTGGGCTTCGGCCAGGCGGCCTTCCAATTCCGATGAATTCATCACGACCCGCATCCCGCGCCCGCCGCCGCCGAACGCGGCTTTGATAATGACGGGAAACCCGATCTTCGCTGCCATTTCACTGGCTTTCTTAAGATCCTTCACTGGCTTTTCTGTGCCTGGAATCACTGGCACGCCCGCCTTCTGCGCCAGGCGGCGCGCAGCGGTTTTGTCGCCCAGCGTTTCCAGCAATTCCGCGCGCGGGCCGACGAACGTCAGTCCGTTTTTATGACAGGCGCGGGGCAGGGCCGGGTTCTCCGACAGAAATCCGTAACCGGGGTGAACGGCGTCCACGCCCTTTTCCCGCGCCATCGCGCAGATCCCCTCGACATCCAGATAGGCCTGCACCGGTCCCATTCCTTGCCCTATCTCGTAGGCTTCGTCGGCCTTGAAGCGATGCAAACTCAGCCGGTCTTCCTTCGAATAGACCGCGACTGTTTTCAGGCCTAACTCGTTGGCGGCGCGAAGGATACGAATGGCGATCTCGCCACGGTTCAAGGCCAGCAGTTTTTTCATGGATATCGGTGGACGCCTCGGGAATCGACGGGGCCGGCGGGCAGGGGCAGCGTAACGCTCAGAATACCATGGAACTTTTTCACTCCGATTGCGTAACGACTCGCATGCGGAAGCCACTCTTTTACGCCACTCTCGCCGCCACCCTCGGATTGGCCGGCTGCGACATCGATATAGACGACGTCGGCATAGGATCGAAGGAGGAAGAAGCCTTCCACTACTCCTACGATTGCAAGCCCGGGAGCCGTTTGCTTTTAGAAAACTACAATGGCGCGGTGGAGATTACGGCCTGGGATCAGCCGAAAATTGAGATTGATGGCGCCCGTTTTGCCAGCACCAAGGAGCGGCTGCAGCAGGTCAAAATCGATATCTCCCGCGGCGCCGATTCCGTAACCATCCGCACCGTTCGGCCACTCGACCTCGGCGGAAACTCCGGCGCCCGCTATCAAATCCGGGTTCCCAAGCAAGTCGTGCTCGAATTGATCAAGAGCACCAATGGCTCGCTCCGCGTCAACGGCACCGACGGCGCTGCCAACCTGCGCACCACCAACGGTTCCGTGCGCGTTTCCGGTGTCAACGGCGCGGTGTCGGCTACTTCCACGAATGGCGCGATCGAGTTCGTCGGGCTGAATGGCGCCGCTACCGCCCGGACGACGAACGGCCGCATCAAAATGGATGAGATTCAAGGCCCGATGGAGGCGTCGACGACCAACGGCAGCATCGTCGCGGCGATGTCGCGCTCCACCGATGACCGCAAAATGCGGTTCTCGACAACCAACGGAACCATTGAACTGCGACTCCCTGCAGGCCTGAAGAACGATGTCCGGGCCTCTACGTCCAACGGTTCCATTGAGGTAAAGCTGCCCGCCGCCGCCGCATTTCAAGTCGCCGCGCGGACCAGCGGATCGTCGATTCGCAGCGATTTTAACGTGGAAGGGGAAGTGACGAAGAAGCGTGTGGAAGGTAAAGTGGGCGGCGGCGGAGCGCTTCTCGATCTCAGCACTTCCAACGGGTCTATTTCTTTGCAACGCGGGCTCTAGGTTGATAGCTCTCTGGCCAAAAGAGCGCCCTTTTGCCGCAACCACTCGACGAGCGCGGCGGCGCCGCTTCGAGTGGCCGCGTCTAGCGGCGAAAGCCCGTCATGTCCGACCCAGTTCAAATCGGCGCCGTGGCTGAGAAGAAACTCCGCCATTGCCAACTGCCCGCCGTGGCACGCACACCAGAATGCGTTTGTGACCACGTCCGGTGCAGGCGCTGGATCGTCGGCGAAAAATTGTCCGGCACTTTCCAGCAATCCTCCCGCTCCACCCTTGGAAAAATGTGTTCGACGCCGTGTTTCTCGGATCGGCCTGCCAGTTCGCAACGCTTCATCGGATCGAGTTCGAGAGCCGGGAGGCAGATCGGCCAATTGACCAGCGTTCTGGCGCCGGAAAAGCGGCTGTCCTTCCAGCATCTGCCGCACCGTTTCTTCACGGCGGCGGTACTGGATTTGCCGTTCGGCGCCGGACGTAAGTTTGTCTCCGAAGGCGTGATCGGGCAGCTTGCCGGCGGCTGGCAAATTTCGCCGATCTTCGAGGCGCAGCGCGGGCTGCCGTACACGCCTACAGTGAATGGCAATCCGGCCAATACTACCGGAGCGCAGCGTCCGAACCGCATTGGGGAGGGGAATTTACCGCGCGGCGTGCGTTCTCCGGACCGTTGGTTCGACCCAGCGGCGTTTGCTTTGCCGGCCCCGTTCACGTTTGGCAATGCGGCGGCGAATATCCTGGAAGGCCCGGGGTTAGTGAATCTCGACGTGTCGATTGCGCGCACGTTCCGCATTGGCGACCGCTTCTCGCTGCACTTTCGCTCGGAGTTCTTCAACATCTTCAACGACGCGCATTTCCTGTTTCCCAATGCGGTGGTGAACACGGCCCCGGCGGGGACGATTTCGGAAACGGCTAGCTCGGCGAGGCAAATTCAGTTTGGGTTGAAGCTGGTTTTTTAAGCGGCTTACTTGGATCGCTTGGCGACAAATTCCTGGGCGCCGCGCTGCGTCTGGCTTTTCATTTTGATCTCATCGCCGGCCACTACCCCAGTGTAGGCGCGCACTATGCTCTGGCCGTTGAACTCGAGTTTCACGTTGAAGGCGATATTGCCGCCGTCGATTTTGCCGTCGCTGATGGCGACATCGGCGCCCTGCGGACCGGTCATCGTGCCGGTGAGCGCCGCGCCGTCGGCTTTCAGATTGTAGACGATTTCGCGGGTCTGGTTGTCACGACCGGGAACTTGCGCAATCCACTTGCCGGTCACGTCGGCCGCGGCGGCCATTAGCGTAACGGCGCTGAACAGGAGAAGCTTCTTGAGCATGGTATTGATAAGGCGTCCCGGCATTGGACGAAGGTTACTGGCATTAGGGTTACAAAAAGGATTCCTAACCGGGTGCGAATTTCGATATACTGCCATCAATCGACGCATGAAGCCCCAAATACTTTGGATGCTCGCTCCGCTGGCCGCGCTTGTATTGGCGGCGGAGCCTAGCTTTGACCGCGACATCCGGCCGATTCTGCAAAAACAGTGCCAAGGATGCCACAATCCCGCCGGCGCCTCTTCCGATTTGGACGTGACCGCTTACGCGACGTTCGCGAAAGGCGGCAAGCGCGGGCCCGGATTTATCGCCGGGAAGGCGGACGAAAGCCTGACGATCCGCTACGTTACCGGCGCCATGAAGCCCCGGATGCCGATGGGGCAGGCGGAGCTGCCCGCAGCGGATATCGATCGATTGCGCGCCTGGATCGCCGCCGGAGCGGTTGACGATTCGCCCGCCGTAATCAGCGACAACAGCCCAACAGTCTATTTGCAACCGCCCGTGATTACCGCACTCCGCTGGTCGCCAGACGGCCAGCGCATCGCGGTCTCTGGCAACCGGGAAGTGCTGGTCCATATGGCCGACGGCTCCAAGCTCGTGCAACGGCTGGCCGGCAAAGCCGAGCGGATTCTTTCCATTGCTTACAGCGCGGATGGCAAGACGCTGATCGCAGGCGGCGGCACACCCGCGCAGTTCGGCGAAGTGCAGATCTGGGACACGGGGGCGGGGAAGCAGCGCCACGCGGCAACACTCACCAATGACACTGTTTTCGGCGCTTCCATTGCCCCGGATGGCTCGCGCGTCGCGGTCGGCTGCACCGACAATACCGTGCATGTTTTCGAGACTTCCTCGGGCAAAGAACTCTACAAAATCGGCAACCATGAGAACTGGGTGCTGGCTTCGGTTTTCGGCGTCGATTCGAAACGCTTCGTCTCCGTGAGCAAGGATCGCGCGGCGAAATTGATCGACGCCGCGTCGGGCGCTTTCCTTGAGAACGTCAATATTCTGCGCAGTGAATTGAACGCCGTGGCGCGGCATCCGAATAAGGACGTTGTCGTACTCGGGGGCGAGGATCGCTACCCCTACGTGTACAATATGGACCGCCCGAAGAACATGAAGATCGCCGACGACACGACGCTGATTCGAAAGCTCGACCGGCAGGATGGACCTATCTTCGCGCTCGATTGGTCGGCTGACGCTTCGAGGATCGCGGTGGCCGGGATTGCTCCCGCCGTTAATGTTTATGATGCGGAAACGGGCAAGCTCGCCGCCCAATGCAGAGGGCACGCGGCAGGTATTTACGCCGCCGCTTTTTCGCCCGATGGGAAGAAACTCGCTACTGGCGGTTTTGATGGCAAGATTCGTATTTACGATTCAGCCAACTGCCAACTTATGACCAGTTTTATCCCCGCGCCGCTATCGGCCGGGACGCCCGCCGGAGGTGCGCAATGAGGTTTTCTTTATTGCTGATTGTGAGTGTGACGCTGGCGGCCGGGCCGCCGGTTATCACCGAATTGCAGCCCCGGGGAGCGCAAAAGGGGCGGCCGTTCACGCTGACCATCGCGGGTCAGAATCTGGGCGACGGAGCGAAGATACTGTCCTCGCTTCCGGCCACGTTCACGCCGATGGCGCCACCGGCTGGCATGATGGCGAATCGCTATGCCACGTTCCTCGTTGAGCCGAAAACCGAACTGGAAGTGGGCGTTTATCCCGTTCGCGTCCAATCGGCCGACGGGTTGTCGAACATCCTGCTTTTCAGCATCGGCGCATTTCCGGAAATCAATGAAGAAGAATCGCAGCCCGGCGGAGTGCCGCATTCGAACGATTCGATTGAAAAAGCGCAGTCGCTGCCCACGTCCGCCCTTACTCTGAACGGTAACCTGCGCGGGGCTGAACGGGATGTTTACCGGCTTCAGGTGAAGGCGGGAGAACGGCGTGTGTTTGAAGTGGATGGCCGCCGCGCGGGATCGGCGATCGACCCGGTGATTCGAGTCGTCGATGGCGCCGGCAAACAGATCGCGCGGTCCGAAGATGGTGCGCTGTTAAATCTCGATCCGCGACTGGACATGACGTTTCCTACCGCTGGTTACTACTACGTTGAAATACACGACGCGCGTTTTTCCGGCCAGGCGCAGAATTTTTATCGTCTCAAAACCGGGTCCTATTCTTATCCGACGGAGGTTTATCCGCTGGGCGGCCAGCGCGGCCGGCAAGTGGATATTTCGCTTGGCTCCGCGCATGTGAAGGCCGATCTTGCCAAGGCCCATGGGTCCCAGACTTTCGTCAATCTACCGGATTCGCCGGCCCTCCCGCTGCCGCTCGCCATCGGTGAATTTCGCGAAGTCAATGAACCCGTGGCGGGGCCGCTGACGCTGCCGCTCACCGTCAACGCGCGCCTTTCGAAACCGGCCGAAATTGACAAGTACATACTGGCCGTGGCTCCCGGTGAGGAGTACATTTTTGAACTGCAGGCCCGCGAACTCGGCACGTCAAAAATCAACGGCGTCATTACGATATTCGACGAAAAAGGAAAGCGCCTGATCTCGGCTGGCGACTTGCCGTTCGCGGTCGATGTCGCCGCTGTACAGGCCTCCAGCCGCACGGCCGGCGATCCATTCCTCAACTTCAAAGTCCCGGAAGGCGTCCGGCAAATCACCGTTGCCGTCGAGGACCTCGCCCGCCGCGGCGGGCAGCACTATGCGTATCGCCTCCACGCCTCCAAGGCGTCGCAGGATATGCAGGCGACCATCACCACTCCCGCCGTCAACATCCCCGCTGGCGGAACGGCCATCGTCAACCTCAGCGTCGATCGCCGCGGCTACGCCGGGCCCCTCACGATTAAAGCTCTGAACTTGCCGCCAGGCATCCGCATGGCCGGCGGGGTTATCCCTCCCGACGCGGCGGAATCGCTAACGCCGCGTCTGGGTGCGCGGCGCGCCATCGTCTCCCTTACTGCCGGCGAAAACGCGAAAATAAATATTGCCGAACTCGCCTTCGCGGCCGTGGGTATAGACTCGACCGGCAGCCCGATCGAGCGCCGCGCGCAGGGAATTGGCTACACCATCGCTGTCAGCGGCGCGAATACGCAAGGCGTCGTTGATCGCCAACGCTCACTTAACGGCGCCTGGCTCGGCGCTGAACTGCCTGTAGCAATTGGTCCGGCCGCAGCCGCGCAGCTCGATCTTAAGCTCGAAAAAATGGATAGGCGGGACGTCGGCTTTGAGTTCCTCTTTCGATGGACCTGGAAGCCGCGCAACCCCATGCAGAATGTTCCGGCTGCCGTAACCGTCGATGTACCCAACGCCGATCAGATTCGCACCATCGCCATGACCGTCGACCCCGAGGACAAAAAGACCGGTACGTTCCTGGTAAACACCACGCGCAACACGGTGCCCTCGCTCTACGACATCGGCATCAACGGACGTTTGATGGTCGACGGCCAACAACAAGAAATCTACTCTGAGATTCTGCAGTTCACGCTGCCTGTTTTGAACCCCGAGGAGAATAACGCGAATGCGTCCCCTACTGCTGCTCGTTAGCGCGGCCGCGCTCTCCGCGCAGCCCGTTGTCACTTTCCTTCGCGACGTCGCGCCCGTTCTCAACAAGACCGGCTGTACATCCGGCCCCTGCCACGGAGCGGCCAAAGGCAAGAACGGTTTCAAACTTTCGCTGCGCGGCTACGACCCGCAATTTGATTACGAGGCACTGCTGTACGATCTGTCCGGACGCCGATTTAACCGTGCCGATCCGGGCCGGAGTCTGATGCTCGCCAAGCCCTCGCAACAGATGGCTCATGGAGGCGGACTGCGCTTCGAAAAAAACTCGGAGTATTACAAGATCATCTATAACTGGATCGCCCAGGGCGTCCCATTTGGCGATCCGGCCAAGGACACCGTCGCGGCAATTGAAGTCGAGCCAAAGGAAATCGCCATGCCCAAACCTGGCGAAACCGCCCAGGTTAAGGTGCTCGCCCGCTACCTGGACGGACAGACTCGCGACGTAACAAAGGAAGCGACCATAGAGTCCAACGTGCCCGACGTCGCCAAAGTGGACACCCAGGCCAAAGTGTCCGGTGAGCGCATCGGCGAAGCCACAATGCTCGTCCGCTATCAGGGAAAATACGGCACCATTCCGGTCACGATTCTGAACCCCAAGCCCGGATTTGCCTGGAAACCGCTGCCGCAGCACAATTACATCGATACCCACATTGATGCCAAGCTCCAGAAGCTGAAAATCCAGCCGTCTCCGCTTGCCGATGACTCAACTTTCCTTCGCCGCGTCACGGTGGATCTGACCGGCCAACTTCCCACGCCGGACGAAGTCCGCGCGTTCCTCGCCGACACGACCTCCAACAAGCTCAAGCGCGGCAAGTGGATCGATAAGCTAATCGCCCGCCCCGCCTACACCGACTACTGGACCATCAAGTGGGGCGACCTGCTGCAATCCAGCCGCAAATTCCTTGGCGAAAAAGGGACGTTTGCCTTCCGCGAATGGATCCGCGATTCCATCTCCGCCAACAAGCCTTACGACAAGATGGTGCGTGAACTACTGACCAGCCGCGGCTCGAGCTACGAAGATCCCGCCGCGAACTATTTCCGCGCTACCCGGGAACCCAAGCCCACCATGGAAAAGACGACGCAGGTCTTCATGGGAGTTCGCCTGGTCTGTGCGCAGTGCCACGATCATCCGTTTGAACGCTGGACGCAGAATCAGTACTTCCAGATGTCGGCCTTCTTCTCCGCCGTCGGCCTTCGCGCCGGATATGAAGTGGGGGAAGAGATCATCTTCGATCAACGTGCCGATTTTGAAATGAAGCACCCCAAGGATAGCCGCGTGATCGCGCCCGAATTTCTGATCGCGTCCACCGTACCGGTAGCCATTCCCAATGACGATCGCCGCCGCGATGCGCTGGCCACTTGGCTCGCATCGAAGCAGAATCCGTTCTTCGCCAAAGCCATCGCCAACCGCATATTCAGCTACTTCTTCGGAAAGGGAATTATCGATCCCGTCGACGACATCCGCGCCTCGAATCCGCCCGTGAATCCGGCGCTCCTTGATGCGCTGACGAAGGACCTTACCGATCATAACTTCGATCTCCAGTACCTGATGCGAACAATCGCCAACTCGCGCGCCTATCAGTCGGCAATCACGCCAAACGAGTGGAACGAAAAGGATGCGGAGAACTTCTCCCATGCCGCGCCGCGGCGAATGGGGGCTGAAGCGTTGATGGACGCAGTCGCCAGCGTTGCCGGCGCGCGGCCAAACTTTCCCGAAGTGCCGGAAGACATGAACGCCACGCAATTGCCCGATCCCCATGTGGGCAAAGACGGCTTTTTGGATCTCTTCGGCCGTCCGTCGCGCGAATCGGCCTGTGAATGCGAACGCCGCGTCGATCTGTCTCTGCCGCAGGCGCTGAACTTAGTCAATGGCCGGACCATTTCCGATGCGGTCGCCGATCCGAAGGGGCGCGTGGCGAAGTTGATCTTAGGCGGAAAAACCGATGCCGCCATCGTGGAAGAAATGTATCTCGCCGCGTTCTCGCGCATGCCGGACAAGGCTGAAGCCGATCGCGGTCAGAAGTATTTATCGGGCGGCGCCCGTGCCGTTCGCGCCCAAGACCTGCTGTGGGCCCTGCTGAATAGCAAGGGCTTCCTGTACATTTACTAAAAGGAGATTGCCATGTTCAACATTCCCGGCCGCCCCGGCCAAACGTGTGAAGGTCCTACCCGCCGCGAGTTGATGCGCATCGGTTCGCTCGGTTTGGCGGGGCTGCACCTGCCTGGCTTTTTCCTCTCCCAGCAGGCGGCGAAAGCGGCGAATCTGGGGGAAAAGTATAAGGGCGCGCGCGGCTTCGGCAACGCGAAGAACGTCATCATGATCTTCTTGCAGGGCGGCCCCAGCCACATCGATATCTGGGATCCCAAGCCCGATGCCCCCTCCAATGTCCGCGGCGAATTCAAGCCGATCAAAACGAAAATCCCCGGCACGTGGATCGGCGAGCATATGCCGATGATGGCCAATGCGCTCGACAAGGCCACGCTGATCCGGTCGATGAGCTATACGCCCAATGGCCTGTTCAACCATACCGCGGCGATCTATCAAATGCTCACCGGCTACCCGCCCGATAAGGTGTCGCCATCGGGCCAGTTGGAGCCGCCGAATGCGGCCGATTTCCCCACCGCGGGCAGCCATATTTCGAAGATGATCAAGATGCAGGAACCGGTGCTGCCATTCGTTGAACTGCCACGCCCGCTGCAGGAATCGGGCATTATCGGCAAGGGCGGCGCGGCTGGGTTTTTGGGCAAAGCCTACGATCCGTATCGCATGTATCAGGACCCCGCCGAGGCTATTAAGCTTGAAGATCTCAGCTTGCGCAAAGAGATTCCGGCGGAGCGTTTGAAGGATCGTTTTGAACTGTTGAAAGGCATCAATGAGTCAATGCCGGAGCTCGAAAAGGCGTTGAATGCGAGCGCTGTAGATGAGTATTACGGCAAGGCGTATGATCTGGTGCTGAGCGGCAAAGCGCGCGATGCAATGGACTTGACCAAAGAGACTGCGGCAACGCGTGAACGTTATGGTCTGCATACGTTTGGGCAATCGACGTTGATGGCGCGCCGCCTGATTGAAGCCGGCACGAAGTTTGTGCAAGTGAATTGGCCCAGCGTCGCCAATGGCGATCCGGAAAAGACGGCTTGGGATACCCATGCCGCTAACTTCGGACCGCTGAAGAATCTGCATTGCCCGAAGCTCGACCGGTCTTTATCGGCGCTGCTCGAAGATATGGATCAGCGTGGCATGTTGAAGGAGACGTTGGTAGTGTGCGTCGGCGAATTCGGCCGCAGTCCGCGAATGGGCGTGTCGACTTCGGGTAATTCGAACTCTCCCGACGGCCGCGATCACTGGCCGTATTGCTACAGCGCCGTCGTGGCTGGAGCGGGAATTGCGCGCGGCATGCAGTATGGTGAATCGGATGCGACGGCTTCGTCGCCGAAGGAAAAACCGGTTCATCCGAATGATCTTCTCGCGACGCTCTATTATTCGCTCGGAATCGATCCGGATATGGAGATTCGCAATCATTTGAATCAGCCGCGTGAGCTGGTTAAAGGAAAAATCGTCACCGATCTTTTTGCGTAGCGCAGCGCTGCCTAGCCCTGCGACGAATGTCCGGTTGGAAAGAGTACGTGCTTATGGAATCTGAATCGTCCGCGAGTTGTCGGATGAGTCTTGGATGTCGTAGCGGACGTAATAGGTTCCCGCCTTCAAGGCGTTGCGTAAAGACGGCCAAAATCCAGCAATACGGGAGCCGGGCTGAGAGCGTCAGAACCCCCCGAACATTAGGACCAAGCGCGAAGAGTTGCTCGCCGAATTCCTGAATAGGCGCCTCTCCGGTAGCGCCTTTAACCGAAGTTGCAGGCCCGCGTTGTCGATAACCGCGCTAGTCGGCGGTAAGCTCCGGGGCGTTGGTGTCAACCAACGCCGATGGGGCTGGATCGCTCAGATCGACCACTGCGGTAAGCTTGACCGGTATCGGGAGCGTCACGAAAGAGGCGGTGGGATTGGGGACCACGACTCCCGGCTTCATCGGCGATCCGAATAGCGCCTGTGATTCGAACATCGCAACCGGATGGGTCTCCGCAAGATACAAGATCTCAAATCCCGGATTGGCCGGGCCGGGTAGAAGCGGCTGGCGGTAGACATGCTGTAATTTGCGGACAGCACTGTCGGGTGCTCAGGGCCAGATGCGGGGCGCTGTCGGCGGTCACGAGATGCCGATCTACAGGATGGACTGGAAGAGGTTTTGAAGGGAGTCGTAATCGCCGTCGATGAGCCGCTGTTCTGGACTTTTTCCGTCAAGCAGTTCGTGCGGCGTGTTCAACTAGTCGCCGCCGTTTGGCAATTTGCCGGAAATCTCCTCCCGCAGCTTCGCAATGCGAGGATCGACTTCGTTCATGACCATCCGATTGAAATCTCAATCCCATTATGCAAAAAAAGATTGGCGGCGCCGGAACATGATAGGCTTTCGTGTAATGCAAAAGCTGGTCCTGTCCGTTTGCGCGGTCTTAAGTGTGTTCCCCCAAGCCGCGCCGCCCAAGCCGCCCGCCGTTCCCGACGATGTGCAAGCCGACTTCGACGTTGAATATTCGCGCGTCGGCGAGCGCGTGGCGATGGATATTTTCCGGCCGAAAAATGCGGCTGGCGCGCAACCGGCGGTGCTTTGTATTCACGGCGGCGGGTTCCGGGCCGGATCGCGCGCTGGCTATCACGCGTTGGCAATCAAGCTCGCGCAACGCGGCTATGTCGCCGCGACGGCGAGTTACCGGCTGGCGCCGCGCCACCAGTTTCCGGCAGCCGTGGAAGATGTGAAGGCCGCCGTTCGGTTTCTGCGGGCGAATGCAAAAGAGTATGGCATCGACGCGGACCACATCGGGGCCACCGGCGGCTCCGCCGGCGGGCATTTAGTCCTAATGCTCGGCCTTACCGGCGACAGCAAAGCCTTCGACGGTTACGGGCCGAACCTCGATCAATCGGCCAAGGTGCAGGCGGTGGTGAACTACTATGGGCCGACCGATTTCACGAAATCATACGGCAAGAGCGTCGACGCCCATCTGGTGCTCCCGCTCTGGCTCGGCGGCGATCTGGATCATGAGCGCAAGTATCACCAGATGTCCAGCCCGTTGAACTATGCCAACCCGCTGGCCGCGCCGCTGCTTTCCGTTCACGGGACCGAAGACAAATACGTTGAACATGCCCAGTCCGTCTGGCTCACTGAGCGGTTGCAAACGATGGGCGCCGAAGCCGAGTTGTTGACCCTTCCCGGCGCCGGCCACGGCTTCAAAGGCCCCGACGCCGAGAAGGCCGAAGCGGCGCTGTTCGCTTTTTTCGATAAGCATCTCCGCGTAACAGATCAGCGAAAAGTCTTGATCTCCGATCACGGCCCGAAAGGCGAGATCGTGCTCATGACTTGGCCATCGGGTCGAGAGCTTGCCCGCTATCCTAACGGACGCGGCCATGACGTGCAGCCCTTGCCGAATGGACATGTTCTTTATACCGTCGCGCCCGAACACAAGGTGGTGGAAGTGGACGCGCAGGGCAAGCGGGTGTGGGAGTGTTGCGACAAATTGGAGCATCCGCTTTCCGTGCAGCGCTTGCTGGACGGCAACACGCTGATCGGCGATGCCAAGGCCGGGCGTGTCGTAGAAGTGGATAAAACCGGGAATACGATCTGGCAATACGCCAGCGAGGACATCGGCAATATGCGTATGCGCAATTCCAGGCGCACCGCCGCCGGGACTACGTTGATCTGCGTGGAAGCGGTCGCGAAGGTGATCGAGGTTGACAAAGCCGGGAAGATTATTTGGACCTGGCAGGCTCCGGGTGATTTGTCGAAGCGACGTCTCTATCAGGCCTGGCGTTTAGCCAACGGCAATACGCGGATGACGATTTCGGATCCAGGTGAAGTGGTGGAAGTGAATCCCAAGGGGGAGGTGGTCCGTTCCATCGGCGGTAGCAGGATGGATATTCAGATGGGCTGGACGAGCGGAGTCGATCAGTTTCCGAATGGGAATCTCTTCATTTCTGATTACACCGGGCGGCGGCTGCTGGAAGTTGACGCTGAAGGCAAAGTAGTCCATCAACTGCGAATGGGCCCGCGTACGGTCGCCTCTGTCGCTGTCGTCCCCTAGGCTGTGGAAAACCGGCGCCAGGCACCGGTTTTCCACAGATTTGCAACGGTTTTCCACAGGGCTATGCGCCGCGCGGATAGCACCCTAGCACATGAACGGCATCGGCGAACTCCGCCAGATGTCCCAACGCTTTCCGCGATACTTCGGCGTCGACGTGTTCCAGGAAGTCAACGTAAAAGTGGTACTCCCAAGGCTTGCCCCGCAATGGGCGCGACTCTATTTTCCCTAGGTTAATATCCCGCAGGGCGAATACGCTCATCGCCCGAAATAGCGCCCCCGGAACGTTCCGCAGATTGAAAACGATCGACGTCTTCCAGTCGCCCTTACGCGGCGTAGGGCAGGGAACTCCTTCCCGCCGCAACAGGAAGAACCGGGTGAAATTCTGCCGGTCGTCTTCAATAGACCGCCTCACAATATGCGCTCCGTAGAACTCCGCCGCCACCGATGACGCAATCGCGGCCGCCCCCGGCTCGGGATTTTCCGTTAGGTGCTTGACGCTGCCGGCCGTATCGTAGAATTGCACCGCCTCGATTTTCGGGTTATCCGTAAAAAAACGCAGACACTGGTTTAGCGCCACCGGATGGGAATAGACCCGCCGAATATCGCGAAATCGCGTTTTCTGCGGAGTGATCAGATTGTGAACGATCCGCAGGTTTGTTTCCCCGACAATCGGCAGGTGAAACCGCAGCAAATGGTCATAATTCTCGTGAATCGACCCATGCAGCGTATTTTCGATAGGCACAACGGCCGCGCCGGCTTTCTTCGACGCCACCGCTTGAAATACTTCCTCAAATCGCTGACAAGGCAGTACGTCTACATCCGGCCCCAGGAGTTTCCGCGCCGCTTCCTCGCTAAAGGCCCCCCGTTCACCCTGGAATGCGGCTGTCATTTCTTTCACTTTTCGTCCTTTCCCGTGCCGTCCCAACGCCGCGTATCGGCGGACGGCAATCCAATCAGGTCCAGCACCCGGTCCACGCAATGGTCCACAATGTCGAGTACCGTCTCCGGCTTATTGTAAAACCCCGGCACCGGCGGCGCTATGATCGCTCCCATCTCCGCCAATTGGACCATCGTGCGCAAATGGCCCAGGTGGAAAGGCATCTCCCGGATCATCAAAATCAACCGCCTGTGTTCTTTCAAGGTCACGTCAGCCGCCCGCGTAATCAGGTTATCGGTAATGCCGTGCGCGATCGCCGACATCGAATGAATCGAACAGGGCGCAACTATCATGGCGTGTGTCGAGAAGCTCCCCGAGGCTAGTCGCGCACCGATATCCTCCATCGGATAATTGACATCGGCCAGTTCCCGAAATTCCGCCGCCTTTTTCCCCATTTCCAGCCACGCCGTCCGTTCTCCCGATCTGCTCAAGATCAGATGCGTCTCAGCCCGTGCCCCTGCCTTTAGCTTTTCCAGCAGCCTCCATCCCAAAATTGACCCCGACGCACCGGTCACTCCCACCACAATTTTCACTTTTCCCATGATGGCAAAATACATGTTCTGTTTTCAGAACAAATTCTCCTCTTATTCGTCATTTCTTCGCCGCAACTGGTGATAGACTCAACTTACTGCTTCCACAACGAAAACGGACTTGTGCCGCCGAAGGAGCTTCTTTTGGAGGGCCTCCGGGTGAGCATCATATCATGGACGAACCAGGCCAGCGCCTGAAACGGGTGCGGGAGAGATTGAATCTTCGCTACCGTGACGTCGAAGATGCCAGTCTTCGAATCGCTGAACGCAGAAAAAACGACGAGTTCATTGTCGCGCTCTCCCGGCTCTCAGACATTGAGAACAAAGGGACCGTGCCGTCTATTTTCCGGCTCTGCACCCTCTGTACGATTTACCGGCTCGACTTGTTCGAGGTTCTTGAGTGGTATGGCGTGGATATAACCCAGATGCCCGCCGACGCGATGCAACTCGAGATTGAGCGGACCCACCTCATCGGTTTTAAGGTACGGGATCACGGGGAAGTGCAACTGCCGCTCCGGCTCGATCCGGGAATCGATCTTGAGAAGACGACCTACCTTAGCCGTATGATTCAACGTTGGGGCCGATTGCCGCTGATGTTGTTAAACGGTTTGGACTTGAAGGCGCATCGATACGCCTATATCGGGAGCGAAGACTGGTCGATGTATCCACTGATCCAGCCAACATCTTTAGTACTGATCGATGAATCGAAACGCCGCATCGTAATGAATGGATGGTCCAACGAGTTCGAAAGGCCTATCTATTTCTTCGAGCATCGCGACGGATTCGCGTGCGGCTGGTGCCACCTGGAGGAGAACCGTCTGGTGCTGCAACCGCATCCGGCGTCGATGTGTTCGCCGCGGATCTACAAGTATCCCGAGGAAATCGACGTGATCGGGCAGGTGGTCGGCGTCGCTATGCGCTATGACCCTGCGCGGCGCCGCCGAACCGCAGGTGGAGGATCTTGATCGCGGCTCGCATATCGCTGGCGAACAACGCCTTCTCCGCAGGCAGCGACCCCGTCGGCATAAACGCCGTCCAGGCTTCCGCCCTCGACCAGTGCCGCAGAATCTGGCCCGGATCCTCGCCGCTCGACTGCAGATAACTCTCTAAATCTTCTACTTTTTCCGGCAAACCTAATGCCAGCCATTCTTGAAACGCCTTCCGATGGCTTATCCGGATCGCCTTACCCGCATCTTCGTCGCCGTAGACCAATGCGAGGCCATGGTGCTCATAGCGCCCGGTGATCGGGCTTCGCAATGTGGCTAGGTAGACTATACGTCCTGCCAGTACCGGAATCTGTGACAGCGTATGGCGCCAAAGATCGGTATTAGCACTGCGTTCCAGTAGGCTCTTCGGACGTGCGGTTCGCATCGGCTACTTATAAGAATTCTACAGCAAACCCTACTTTTTTTTGCTAATTCTTTTTACCCCGCGCTAAGCAAAACACCCTAGTGCCATGTTCCATTTTTGGAAAAGGTCTAGGGTATTACCTCTAGTACCTATAGACCTGGTGCATCCTGAATCGGTCCAGCGCTCTTGAAGTGAATCAAACAGGGCGGGGTGCAGAGAGTCTGGCGGGTTCTGCGAGATGCCGGTCGTGGCCTCCGCTGGCTCTAATTGTCGATTAGGGCATGTTCTATTGCATCTGGTTCGTTGCAACTCGCGGTGCTCAAACCAGACATTTTACCGGCCGGTCCCAAACGAAAGATAGAGGAAAAAAATCATGAAAAAGAGTTTGTTGGTCGCCATACTGCTACTTCCGCTCGCCTTCGCAAAAGCGTCTTCCGGGTCGCAGATCCTTCCGATCCCCGACTGCTTCCCGTGTGAAGAGAAGGGCGGCGGCGGGTTGAACATCGCGACCCAAATCCTCCCGATCCCCGACTGCTTCCCGTGTGAAGAGAAGGGCGGCGGCGGGTTGAACATCGCGACCCGGATCCTTCCCATTCCCGACTGCTTCCCGTGTGAAGAGAAGGGCGGCGGAGGCTTGAACATCGCGACCCGGATCCTTCCCATTCCCGACTGTTTCCCGTGTGAAGAGAAGGGCGGCGGAGGATTGAACATCGCGACCCGGATCCTCCCGATCCCCGACTGCTTCCCGTGTGAAGAGAAGGGCGGCGGAGGGTTGAACATCGCGACCCGGATCCTCCCGATCCCCGACTGCTTCCCGTGTGAAGAGAAGGGCGGCGGAGGTTTCACCGGCGCGGCTCGAATTGCAATCGCACCGGTCCGCGCATTGCGCCGGGAAGCGTAGACTCCCCTCCGGCTTGGTTCGCCCGCATAGGAATAGCTGTGCGGGCTTCGGTGTTCCGCTCGTCTCCTCGACGGAATAATTCCACGGCGGGTGCCGCCCGTGCCTCCTCCCTCAATTCCAATTCTCTGGGGGTATGTAATGGTATTATTAGGAATCTCCTAAGGTCCCAAATGGCACCCGACTTGGTTCAACTCAGAGTCATTATTTCGGTATTAACGGTGCCTGCCTATTTTCTGGTTGCTTGGGCTTTTTACCGTCGAGATCTTTGGCGCGCGTATTTATTTTTCTGGATTTGCCTTATATTCGAGGGGGCCGCATTAGCAGGCACTCATTTAGCCGATGGTAATATCGACAAAATCATGCTCATTTATACAGTGGCGCAACCGCCACTATGGCTGCTGTATATTCTGATGGTAATCGAGTTGTTCCAGAAGGTATTTGCTAGATTTCCCGGCATCGCCCGTTTTGCAAAATGGGTAATCGTTGGTTCGATGGTACTAGCGTTTTTATTCGCGCTGGCCTCCATTGGCGGCGACCTGAGCAAGGGTTGGAGTGGGCGTTCGATGATCTTCCGTTACTCCGTAATTCTGCGCACGATTAGCAGCGCCCTTAGCGTATACATGATTTTGATCGCGGCGTTTTTACTTTGGATGCCCGTTCCGCTTCCGGCCAATACTATTCGGCATAGCTTTCTTTTCTTCTTCTATTTCTTCGTCACCACGAGCGTATATTACGTACTGAACACGTCGAACGCCAGATTCGTCGACATCGCGAATCTCGCCACTGGCGTGCTCACCTTGGCCGCTCTCGTCTCCTGGTACTTCGTGGTCCAACCGGAAGGCGAAGCGATTCCCGCCGTCGGCGCGGCGCCCCGCGCGTCCTCGTCCGATTTGCTCGGCCGCCTCGAGGCGTTGAACCGTACTCTCTCCCGGCCAGGGGAATAAGGCGGACGGAATAGGTGTAGTTTCTCCTTCAATTTTCGAGAATAGTCGAAAAATGCGGTTGCGTTCCTCCCCGATTCCGTTTACGCTTTACTCATAAGCCTATCGCGGGTTGTCAAGCCCGATAAGATTTGTACCCTCTATCGTTGCGTGGAGGAGTGCAGACAAAGAGTCAGGCGGGAGGTTTGGGGAAGTATGACGGCATTTCCAGTCATTGTCGGGTTGTCGAGCAGCATTGTGTTTTTGGTGCTCCTGGTCAAATTGGTGCAGCGCAATCGGATATCAAGTTCTTCGTCCTCTCCCAGTGACGCCTTCCGGGCCGGAGTGAGCGAGGGTTGGTCGGACGAGTGGTTCGAGGAGTTTTCCGCTTTCCGCTTTCTGCCAATGCGCCGTTTGCTTTCTGGCGAAGAGGAAGAATATTGGATGCAGTCTACGGAAGGTTCCGAATTCCGGCGGAACGAGTTTCGCGCGGAACGGCGCCGATTGTTCCGCGGCTACCTGCAACTGATCGCTTCCGATTTTGCACGCCTCTCACAGGGTGTTCGGCTTTGTGTAGTCCGCGCGACCGAAGATCGTACGGCGGATATATCCCGCCTGGTTAGCCTGGAATGGTCGCTTCGAAAGCTTCTTTGGCAAGCCGAACTAAGACTGCTGTTCCATTGGCTCGGCGTCAAACCGGTCGACGCTACCGAACTCATAAACGCTCTGCAGGGTTTCGAATTCTCCCTCCGCGAGATTCGCCTCAGCGGCGCCTCCGCCTAAACCGATATTCAACCTTTAGCCCCGAAGGCTCCCGGCCTTCGGGGCTTTTGTTGTCTTCTCCCCTCGCTTTGCCGTAGCCTGGAAATTCCCCACCATGCCGTTCGATTCCATTCTCTTTGATTTCGACGGCGTTCTTGCCGACACTGAGGGCGTCCATTTCGAGTGCTGGACCGCAATCCTTACGCCGCTCGGGATCCAACTGACATGGGAGGCCTATTGTGCCCACTGCATCGGCATCACCGACCGGGCGATGCTCGAAGTCCTCGCCAAGCAGAAAAATCCTCCCCATGACGTCGAAGACCTCTGGCAGTATTACCCCAGAAAGAAGGCCCTATTCCAGGAAAAGGCCTATGCCAATCCCCCGATCCCCGAGGCCACCCGCGCACTACTCCGGGACCTCTCCGCTTATCGGCTTGCGGTCGTCTCGTCTTCCGGCCGGGGTGAGATAGAACCGGTTCTCGAACGCGCCGGGATCCGCGACTGTTTTGCCGCCATCGTCACCGGCGACGATGTCAAAAACCGTAAGCCCCATCCAGAACCTTATCTCCTCGCCGCCGGACGGCTTGGCGTTCACCGGCCCTTGGTCGTCGAAGATTCCGAACCTGGGGCCGCCGCCGGTTTGGCCGCCGGATTCACCGTACTTCGCCTAAAGAGTCCCTACGATCTTCCGGATGAGCTTCTAAGAGCCCTTGGCACAACAAACGGGAGCAAAATCCTGTAAACTGTTCCTAATACGCATGCGCCACTTACGGACGGGGATAGTGTATTTGCTCACGCCGGTAGTTCTTTTGGCGGGAGATCCAGGCTGTCCAAGATATCCAGCGGCCCTTCGAACGGAGATGACGGAGAGTCTCGAACTCGACCGGGCCTTTGAATCGCTCGGCCGCAGGCGCGGCACGCCGCGCAGTGCCGCCACCGCGCGCCAGGCGATTGAGGCCCGTTCGAACTTCATCGATCAACGCCTCTTTTTGAAGATGGCCGCCGACAACGTCAAACCGGCGCCGGTTTCCTCCGACGCCGAGTTCCTCCGCCGCGTCACGCTCGATCTTACCGGCCGCATCCCCACGCCCGAAGCCGCCGAAGCTTTTCTCAACAGCTCAGAAGCGGATAAGCGCGCCAAGTTAATCGATTCGCTACTCAACTCGGACGGCTACTCCGACCAGTTCACGCTCTACTTCCTTAACAAATTTCGCGTCTCCCGCAATCACGAATCCATCAGCGTCCCCGCTCGCAATACGTTCTACGATTTCGTCCGCACTTTCGTCCGTAATGACCGTCCGTACGATCAGTTCGTCCGCGAGATGCTAAGCGCCAACGGTGAAGTCGACACCCAGCCGGGCACGCAGTTCTTCGCCCGCTGGATGGACGTAAATGGTCCCATACAGGACTCCTGGGACGACATTACCGACAAGATCACGACAACGTTCCTGGGCTTCAAAACCGAATGCATCTCCTGCCACAATGGGCGCGCGCACCTCGAAAAAATCAACCTTTGGCTCACCCGCCGCACCCGCGAACAGTTCTGGCAAACCAGCGCCTTTCTCTCGCGCATGTACTACATCCGCTGGAGCGACGACGTCATCGGATTCCGCCCCCGCATCGTATTGATCGACCGCGATTACGGCAGCTACTCCGGTGCGGTGAACCCCGCGAATCCCGGCAATCGGCCGGCCCGTACCGGCGCCGTCGTGGAGCCCCAGTTCATCCTCAACGGCGCCAAACCGCGCGGTGACACGTGGCGCCAGGATCTCGGCCGCATCATTACCGAAGACAAGCAATTCGCCCGCGCCACCGCCAATCACCTTTGGGCGAAGTTCTTCGGTCATGGCATCGTGGATCCTCCCGAAGCCTGGGACTTCATGCGCACCGACGGCAAGACTCCGCCTCCCGAAGGGTGGCCCTCGCAAAACGCCCATCCGGAACTGCTGGACGATCTGGCCGATTTCTTCATCCGCAATAACTTTCAGCTAAAGCCGCTAATCCGCCAAATTGTCTCCAGCGACGCCTATCAGCTCAGCAGTAAGTATGAGGGCGACTGGCAGCCTGCCTACATCCGCTACTTTGCCAAGTTTGAAGCCCGCCGCCTTAGCGCAGAACAGCTTTATGACTCACTCGTCACCGCCACGCGCACCGAACAGCCTATGACTGTAGCCGGAATGGCGAAAGCGCTGTTCTACGCCAATCAACTGCCCGACGCCGCCGAACCTTCCACCGATTTCCGCGTCGTCGATTTCCTGAATCAAGCCGGCCGGGGCAACTGGGTTTTGATCGATCGCAGCGAGGAGCCGACGATTCTTGGCTTGCTCTTCAGCATGAATGAAGCCCAGGTCGTGCAGCGTTCGATGGGGTCGAGTACCGCCGCTATCACTAGCCGCAATCAAGTTCTGCGAATCGACGCGATGCCCATCTCCGACGACGAGGCCATCCGCAAAATGTACCTGGCGACACTCACCCGCTTCCCATCGGAAACCGAAACTGCCGCCGTCCTTCGCTACCGCACCGGCCCTCGCGCCCAGTGGTTGAGCGACCTTCAATGGGCGCTGCTCAACAAGCTCGATTTCACGTTCAATTACTAAGAGGATGCCGATGCCCAATCAACCCCGTCCCAACTGCGGCGGCCATCTGCCCTTCACCCGCCGCCACTTCCTTTTCGGAGCCGCCGCCGGAGCGTCCCTTCTCGGCGCCGAGGAGATCGGCGCCCGCCGAGTCACCACGCGCGGCACCGCGCGTGCCGTGGTCTTCTTCAACTTGAACGGCGGCCCCAGCCACCTGGACACCTTCGATCCTAAGGATGGTCCGTGGAATCGGGCCGATGCCGATATCCGCCAGTCTGGCCCCTTCACGCTCTCGAATCGATTCTTCCCCAAACTTGGGCGTCACTTTGACGATCTGCTGTTCGTCCGTTCTGCCGCCGGCTGGGAAGCCGCCCATGAACGCGGCCAATTCTACATGCAGACGGCGCACTCGCAGAACCCCGCGCTTTCCGGCGAAACGCCGCACATCGGCGCCGTCATCGCGCGGGAAAAAGCTACTGAGGGATTGCTGCCGCCGTTCATGAGTTTCAATCAGGGCGGACTGCAGGGCGCCAAATTCCTCGGCGGGCTCTTTGAACCGATGATGCCACCGGCCACCCGGACCGGTATCACCACGCTATCGCACAACCACTTTGGCGCCATCGCCCAAAGCCGTGAGCGCTTCGAACGCCGCTTCGCGCTGCTCGAAACGCTCGATGCGCCTCTCCGCCAAGCCCCCATGAATGAGGCCATGGCCGCTTACGCCGGATATTATGGCCGCGCCCGCGCCATGATGTATAACGACGTGGTCGATAACATCTTCAAGTTCTCCGTCGATGATGAAAACCGCTACGGCGCTACCGGCGTTGGCCGCGCCGCCATCGTCGCCCGGAACGCCATACGCGCCAAAAACGGGGCTATCTTCTTCAATATCACGCAAGGCGGCTGGGACCTGCATGACAACCAGTTCACCGCCGCGACCAGTCTTTACACGCTGACCCGCGATCTCGATAACGCCGTCAGCGCCCTCTCCGACGACCTTAAAGCCACCGGGGAATTCGGCGAGACTCTCATCGTCGTGATGGGCGAATTCGGCCGAACCCCCGGACCGCTCAACTCCCGCTCCGGCCGGGACCACTACCGGAACGTCCAGTCCATCGCTATGCTCGGCGGCGGAATTCGCGGCGGCCGCGTTATCGGCGCGACGGATGCCCAAGGCTCCGCCATCGTCGATTATGGGTGGTCGGGCAAACGCGCCATCTATCCGGAGGACGTTACGGCGAGCATCTATTCCGCCCTCGGCGTCGATTGGACGAAGAGCGTTCTCGATACCCCGTCACGCCGCAAGTACGACTTCATCGTTGGAGCCGCCGACGGCAAATTCGGTCCGGTCGAAGAGTTCTGGGGTTAGCGATGCGGGCCCTGTTCGCCGCCGTCATTTTCACCGCCGCCGTTTACAGCCAATCGATTCAGATTCTTTCCGACGCGGCCCAAGTTCTTGTCGGCCGCACCATGGAGTTTCAGGCCATTGTGCGCGATGCTCAGGGCAACCCGGTTCCCGGCGGCGCTGTCGCTTGGGCTACTAACAACGCGCTGATCGCGACCATCGATACCCGCGGCGTTCTGACCGCCCGAGCGCTTGGAACCGTGCGCGTCCAGGCGCGCAGCGGCGCGCTCTTCTCGGAAACGGCCATTCAAACCATCCCGAGCCGTGTCGAAATTTCACCGGCGCGCGTCACGCTTGATGTCGGCAAGCAGCAGCGGTTCACCGCCGCGGCGTATGACGCTAACGGCGGCCCTATCACCGGCGTGACCTTTGTGTGGTCGGTGCTTAATTACCGTCTCGGCACCAGCCAGGTCGCTCGCATCGACGCTTCGGGCAATCTGAGCGGCGTTTCCGAAGGCGGAGCCATGGTCCTAGGAACTTATAACTACGGCGATGTCCAAACCGGCTTGCAGCGCCAGTGGGTGGTAACCGCGCCGATTGACGTGCAGGTGCCCAGAAGCTACGAGCTTCGCCGTCTTTATTCCCGCGACCGCGGCGTCAAGAACGAGTTCGAAGTCCGCGCCAAACCCACAATGATTTGGCCGTCCGATGACGGCACTTTGTTTTTCAATGCTTCGCTCGGCGGCGTCGCCAACGCGCTGGTCAACTTCGATTACAACGCCGGTACTTACAAAATGGTATCGTCCGGCGGCCAGACGCGGTTCGCTATCGGCAGTTACACGACCGAATTTCGAACTCATTCCGTCACCCGGTCCGGCCGCGTTCTGACTTACGAAGATACGAACATTAACGGCGCTCAAATTAACATCGGCGATAAAGAGGGTGTCTACAATCACCTTTCCAACAATACGCCGCTGGCCAATACCGAAGCCACCAGCGCGCTCGTTCTGTCGCGTAATTCGTTCAACGACAAAGGCTTTTCCATCGTCCGCGCCAATTTCCGCTTTGAGCTGAACCCGGTTACTTACAATGGGCTTTTTCTGGGTTTTGAAGGCAAATATCCGGATCTCCTCGTGTCCACCAATGAGACACTCCCCGGCATCACGGGAGCGTTTACCATCGATACCGACTTCGGCGTGGACGGGAAGGGAACTGCCGTATTCGGAGTAACCGCCGGATCCAACCGTGTCTTTTTCAAACAGACTGGATTCGCTCGCACCCGCCTGATCGGTATTGGCGACGAGCTACTCGGCTCGACTGTCCGCAGTTTCTCCGGCGGACGCGGGAATCATCCCGCATCGTGGATCGATGAAGACGGGACCGTCATCCTGTCCGTCGTTCTCAATAACAACTCCACCCACTATGTCCGCTGGCTTCCCGACGGAAAACTGGAAAGCCTGCAACTGACGGCGCAGAGCGGCATCCTTTGGCACCATCCTTTGTACGGCACTTTGATTCACGCCAATCCATTCAACAACAAAGGCAATGGAGTGTGGCTTTGGCCGGTGACCGGCGAAGCCAAGCCGATTCTTCGCTACACGAACGATCGCATTGATGGCGAAGTCATTCAGGATTTCGAGAGCGGCGCAATGAACGGTAAGGGGGAGATGTTCGCTTACGTGCGCGGCGACAAGACGAACATGATGCTGGTGCAACTCGGCCTGGCCGCGCCCCGCATCGTCCTGCGAAGCGGTGACTCCGCCGCCATTCGCGCCCCGCATAACATCGTCAATTTTATCGGCGGCGCCCGCGGCGGTCCGCCCCACGTTTACTCCGGCGGGTCAAGCGGATCGATTGTTGAGATTAGCCCCGACGGGCCTCGAGCCGTCATGACCTATGGCGACCGGCTATGGGGTAATAACACTATGTGGTTCGGAGCCTTCCACGGCGGTACTTGGAATGTGCGTAAATCTCCGCATGGCGACATCTATTTCACCACCGGCTCCGGCATCGCGAAAGTCATAGGCGACAACCAGCCGGAACTGATCCTGCGTTTCCCTTTGCGCGTTGGGACGCTGACCATCAACGCACCTGGAACCGTCGATGTGAACAGCCGGGGCGACATGCTTTATACGGCGTCAACCAGCGCCGGCGATTCCCGTATTTTCCTCCATCCCAGCGGCGCCGCCGAACCTAAAGAGCTGTTGACTTACAGCGCCACCGCCGCGACCGCCACTACCCTCGACAACCGCATAGCAAGCGGGTACGACAGTTTCGCTTTCAACGACGAAGGCCAGTTGTTGATCTCCCTTCGCTTCCGAGCCGTCGCCACACCCATTCTTTATATGCACGACGGGACGCGCTGGAAAGAACTTGCCGTCCCCAACGCAACTAGAGTAGGTCCACATCTGTTGACTGGCATTGCCAACTTGCATCGCGCGGGCGGGGGAAAGCTTTACGCCGGTTTGAGTATCCCCAGCGGAACGATCCTCTGTGAATGGATAAATGACCGTTGGGAAATCGTCGTGAATAACTCGACAGTGATGCCGAGCGGCCAGGTCGCGACGACGGTGGTAACGCAGGAATCCAACCGCAATGGCGACTTACTCTTTCAGCACTCGAATGGCGGCAATAACTTCCTAATTGTGCGCCGCGGCGACAAGATGCATCAAGTCGTGAATCTGTTCCGCCCCACCGCCGAAGGCGACTATCTCGCCCGCATCAATTCGATCGACTTCCGCGACGACGGTACTGTCTATTTCCTAGCCGGGACGGTGGACGACGATCTGGTGCTCTACGAGGCCAAGCCGCTCTTTTAAGGCGCGGAGGCACAGTACAATGGAGGAAACCGCGTTGCCAAGCGCAAGGAAGTTCTCATGGAGCAAACACCGGACGAAGCCCGATTCGAACGAATCGAAGCCTCACATGAATTCATCACCGGTCTCGTCGCCGGGATCGCCATTACCCAACAGAAACTTGGCGAGGCCCAATTGCGTACCGAGTACGCGCTTACCGGCGCTGTCGAATACATGGACCGGGAGCATAAGCGGCTCCTTACCGCCCAGGTAATTATGAGCGACGAAATGCGCAAGCTCGCCGAGGCCCAGGCGAAAACGGAAGGCCACATTGACGCTTTGGCAGTAAAGAGCGCCGAGACTCAAGGCAAGCTCGACACCTTAATTCACATGTGGGATGACTGGATCAAAGAACGCGGCGGCAAGAACGGCAAGCCAACACCCGAGCCGCCGCCCAGCGCGCAGCTTTAGAAAGAGTTCCCGGCATGGTACGAATGCCCCCCGAAACGGACCCCGCCGGGCCGTCCGGCGAGCGAACCGTGGAGCAGATCCTCGGTCAACTCAGAGCGGACCTCAGGCTAAGCGAGCCGCGAGCGCACTTTGCCGCAACGGACATCTCCAATATTAAAATCCTTGAGGCCAAGCGGCAGACCAACGTGGCGCGATTCAATCGAGATATTCGCCGAAGCGCAAGCGAGATTCCCGCCAAGCCCTCCATTGGACCCGGCGGGTTCGCAAGCAGAAAAGTTTACATAATATATGTTATCGGAACCTAAGAAAACTGTGGCATCAACACGCATCGCCTTCACCGGCCGCATTATCCTCCCAGAAAGGATCCTTGAACGCGGCGTTGTGGAATGCCTCGGCGGCCGCATCGTCCGTGTCGCTCGGGGCGGCGCCAGCAGGTTAGCCAATGTCGTCATAAATGCGGGCGATGGGTATATCTCACCTGGTTTCGTAGACATCCACGTCCATGGCGCTAACGGCGCAGATTACATGGATGGCACCACAGACGCGGTTCGCCAAGCCAACCGCACGCATTTGCGCCGAGGCACTACTTCCCTTTTCCCTACCACCACAACGGGCTCGCCGGAAGAAATCCGCCGTATGATTGCCGCCTGCGGCGAAGTTTCCCGGAAATGGAAACCGGAAGACGGTTCCCGAATTGCCGGAGTCCATCTCTATGGGCCTTTTTTCGCCGCCGGGAGAGTGGGTTGCCATTCGGCATCCGGTCGCAGAGAACCTACCGCGAATGAATATGATAGCTACTTTTCCTCAGGTATCGTACGAATTGCAACTTGCGCCGCCGAACTTCCAGGCGCTGTCGACTTTTACTACGCCGCCCGGCGACGCCGGTGCCTGATCACTTGTGGACATTCCGACGCCAGTTGGCCCGAAATGGCTACGGCCTACGATGCCGGTATGCGCCATGTCGATCATTTCTGGTGTGCGATGAGTTCCGTTTCGAGCGTACGATCCCGTCTCGGAACTCCCATGCGGGGCAGCATGGAACAGTTCGTCCTCGCACATGACGAAATGTCGACGGAGGTCATCGCCGACGGCCAGCACCTTGCATCTGAACTCCTAACTTTCGCCTGGAATATGAAGGGCCCAAATAAGTTGTGCCTGGTCACCGACGCCAACCGGGCTTTGGGAATGCCGCCCGGTCGCTATCGTTTCGGCCCTTCCGATACGGGGACATGGTTTGAAAGTGACGGCAAAGTAGGCTTCGTCCCAGGAGCGGGCCTCGCCAGTAGCGTGGTCGCTCTTGATACGATGGTACGGATCATGAAACGGGACACGCCAGCCCCGCTCGAACAGGTTATTCGAATGGCGAGTTTAACGCCAGCCGAGCGCGCTGGAGTAGCGCGCTCGGTGGGAAGTCTGGAGGTTGGGAAACGCGCCGACGTGGTAATTTTGGATCAGAATCTGCACGTGAAGAGCGTCTTTGTGAACGGTTTAAGCGCCGTTTAGGGACTTATCGAACTCGTCCGCCGCCACCGCGACCCTCGCCGCGGCTTCCGCCGCTATCGCCGCCCCGGCCCCCGCCGGAATCCCCGGATGGCGCCGACCGCTCCATTCGCGGAGCCGACGGCGCGGACCGTTCCATCCTGGGAGCCGATTCCATCCGTGGCGCGCTCTGCCGGCTCTCACCCCGGTTGCTGCCGAAAACGCCGCCGCCGCGCCCGCCGGAATCATTGCTCCGTTCGCGGACCACCGGCGGCGCGCTCATCCTAGGCGCCGATTCGGAACTCGAACCTCCCCGCCCGCCGCGGTCAAACGTACCCCGGTCAATCGTGCTCCGGTCGACACTGCGCCGTTCGGATCCGGCATTGCCGCGATCAAATGAACCGCGATCCACGCTCGTACCCCGATCAATAGTCCCTCGCCCCGTGCTGGGCGTCTCACTCATCCGCCGCCAGGAACCGCTGTCGGCGCCGCGCGTGGAGGTGCTGGAGTCGACGCTGCCGCCTCGCCCGCTACTTCGATCCGACGTTGGAGCCGCGGGAGCGGACGTGGAGTCGCCGAACCGCCGCCAGCTACCCCGGTCACGGCTTTCGGTTCTTGTGGAACCGCTATCGACGCTTCCGCCACGACCGGCGCCGCTCCGATCCGATGGAGCGGAGGGAGCCGCCGAATCACCGAACCGCCGCCAGCTGCCGCGGTCACCGCTATCGGTTCTCGCCGAGCCGCTGTCGGTGCTGCCGCCGCGACCGCCACTGCTCCGATCAGATGGAGCGGAGGGAGCCGCCGAATCACCGAACCGCCGCCAGCCGCCGCGATCAGAGTTATCACCGCTCACGCTCGCCCCGCGACCGGTACTGAGATCACCGCCACGACCGGAAATCGCCTCCGTGCCGCGACTGACGCCACGATCCACGCTCGCACCGCGGTCCGCGCCGACGTCGCCGCCGCGACCGGAACTGGTTTCCGTCCCGCGACTGGCGCCACGATCCACGCTCGCTCCGCGACCCGCGCCGACATCGCCGCCGCGACCGGAATTGGTCTCCGTCCCGCGACTGGCGCCACGTCCTCCAGTGCCGACGTCGCCTCCTCGGCCACCCCCGGCGACTTCCCCGCCCCCGCGGCTGTTATCGCTGTTGGCGTCGCCGAAGGTCCGGCGAGACACTTCCTGCATCGCCGTTCGCTGATTTTCAAACGGCACCCGGTCAACTCGCGTAGCTTGCCGCGTACTGTAGAAACGATCGTCGCCGCGGCTAGCGCCCCGATTGTCACCGAGCCGCGATTCCCGGTCGCTCATTCTGGTGGAAGAGGCGTCCGGCACCAGCGGCAACTGACCGCGTACCACCGAAGCCCGCTCAATATCGTTCCGGTTGACCCGAACATTGTTCACCGATCCACGGCCGAACTGACCGGAATTCACCGAGGTGATGCCATTGTCATACCGGGCGTTCCGGTAGATGTTCGTGATGTTCGTGTTATTCACAATTGTGACGTTGTTGCGGCCCCCGTTGCGAAAGCCGCCATAATAACCGCGGCCATACCAGGGATAGTAAGTCTCAAAAGGAGCAAGCGGCACCCAGCCCCAATTATCAAAGCCGAAACCGATCGACAGGCCGCCCCCAAAGCCGCCGCCGCCCCAGCCGAAGAAAGCTACCTGGCCCGGGCTCCAATACTGACGGCTGTTGATATGTCCGGGCCACCAGCACCAGCCGATGCTCGGCCGGTTGATCCAGCGTCCATAGTGGTACGGCGCCCAGCCCCAGGGATCGTAGCTAATCCAATTCCAACCGTAGTAATCCACCCAGGACCAGCGGCCATTGCGATAGGGGGCCCAGTCGGCGTTCGCCGAAGGAGCCCACACGTTGCCGTATTCCGGCGTGTTCACCCAGCGGCCATGGCCGTCCAGATCCTCAGCGCCCGAGATATCCTGACTTACATAATCGTAATTGCGCGAATTCTCCAACTGCCGGTCACGGCTTTCATTCCAGCGGTCCCAGTCATCCGTCATCGTCCCATTCGCAAACTGAAACTCAGGATCGGAGAAAGTCCCGCGAGCCATCAGTGTCCGCCCGGACTTGAGTTTCTGGCTGCCCTTGGGAGTAAAGATTTCCGCCTCGCCGGAACGCACTGTAACTTCGGTGGATCCATCGTCCAGCACGGAGATTCTATAGATACCTTTCTTCAACGGGCGAATCGCAATGGAAGGTGTACTGATCTCGGCTTCCGCGTCATTACTTCGCAACACCCGGAAGTTCATGGTGCCGCGCGCCAGGCGGACCAGATACTTTCGATTTTCAATGTCGGCCAACCGGAGTTCGGCGTTGCCCGACAGGCGCGCGAAGTGCGCATAATCGAACTGAATTTCGGCGCGGGCTCCGCCACCGGTCAGGATCTGATCCTCGCCCAGTAACGGCGCATTCACCGCCGCGGCCACCCATTCTCCAGAGTCCCCACGCCGAACGGAAACATCGCCCGAGAGCAAACTGAGCCGTGCGACGCCGCGACCCGAAGAATCGGCGTCCTGCGCCGGCGCCTGATAGGCAGCCGCGAGGCTAAGAGTGAGAACTACTAGCGTGGTACGTTTCATGGTGGTATGCTCCCGACTTCATTAATTGCATGCCGATAGCCAATTTCTATCTCTAGTTAAATCAACTATTTACAAACTTGAACGCCTGGTGCATTTCCACCACTTCGGATTAAGTATAGTGGAATTCAACCGTTGCAGTACCGGGCGGCATTGCTGTGAACCGCACCCAATGGGCGCTGAATACGTCGGGGAAAACGTGGGCTTTGTAGCCTTGCAGGTTTAGATCTTCGTACTTCACCCACGTTCCGTCGCCCAGAAAATCCACCTCGACGCGCACGATACCGCCATAAGTCAGTTGGAGATGCAGCGCCTTTTTCCCGAAGCCCGTCATCAGAAAGGGTTCGCTGGGCTCACCGGCTTTGACGGCGGATTTGCGCTAGACGCCGCCCCACCCCGCGGGCTTCCCCCAACTCCATAAATCGTCCGTTTTGCCGAACCAGATTCCGGACTGCGGCTGGCCGCCAAGCGCGTTAATGCCGGCGTTCGGTGTGGTCTGATTACAACCTAAAGCCAGCAAGCCGCGGAAGGCGGGGTAATCGGGAATAATCCGTAAGTGCTGGCAGATTGGCTTGACTCCCCAGATATGCCCCTCAAAGGCAATTGGCTGTAACTCATAGAACATACCCTGTATGTCCATGAGATAGTGTTCGGTTGCCACTTCCCTTCCACTAAGGCCGAGAGCAGTACCGACATTTCATCCCACCCGGTACAGAACATCACTTGCCCCATATCCTGGCGCGCGGCCACATCCATGTGCGGCTTGCGGCTGAGAACACGCCACGATTTACCGTCATATTCGAATAGCCCGGCGTCATTGTCCCCATAGTTATAAAAGCCGTTGTTCGCGATCACGATGCGGCCTTGCGCGGTGAAGCCGCCTTTGCAGTGAGGCCGGGCTTTGATGTTCAGAGCCGTCAGTACATTCGCAACTTCCGTCGCCTTCAGCGTCGCCACGTCAACCTCGAATAACAGGCCTTCCATCGTTAGCATGTAAACGCGGTTGGCGGGGTCCGCGAGATGGCGGAAGGTAGACGTAAGGCGGTGGTCGAACAGATCCTTGATGGGGCGAACATTACCCGTCGCGCCGATGGCGAATGGCCCGATGAAACATTGGCTGGATTCCTTATGAATCAGTCGATTGGCGTGTGTTCCGTCGTGACGCTCCATGCGCCGCATCTTCAAATCGCCGTCGATGCGATAGATCCGTAGGCTGGTGCCGGTTCGGGCCGTGTGAGAGTTTCGGCCCAGGGCATCAGCGCGCGGCCTCCGAGCGGGGGGCGGTGGAATCGGCTGCGACACCGATGTCGGGGAGTGTCTGCGAGGGCAGCGCGGAGGCGCCCAGCATCGAAAGGATTGTACGCCGGTGCATGAAAGCCCGGTATATTAGAGGTATGCGTTATCCCGAACAATTGATCGCGATCATGAGAGAAGACCTGACCGCGAATGGTGTGGAAGAAACACGAACGCCCGAAGCCGTGGACGCCGCCGTCGCCCCGGGCAGCGGCACCGTATTGATGATCGTGAACAGCGTTTGCGGATGCGCGGCGGGCAAAGCCCGGCCGGGCGTGGTGAAGGCGCTGCTGGAATCCGAAATCAAACCGGACAAGGCTGTCACCGTCTTTGCCGGCGCGGATGTGGAAGCCGTGACGCGGGTTCGGGAACTGCTAGTCGGGTTTCCGCCGTCGTCGCCGTCGTTCGCCATTTTCCAGGACGGCAAACCCGTCTACATGATGCACCGGTTCCAGATTGAAGGACGGAACTCCGAAGCGATTGCCAACGATCTGAAGAACGCCTTCGCGCTCTACGTCGCCAAAACGGTTCAGTAGTGGAATGACACGCCGGGATTGTATGGCGCTTGGCCTTGCCCCCGTATTTGCGGCGGCGGCGCCACTGGCAACAATTTCGGCGCGATCGATGCGGCTGAACCTGGTTAACACTTGGACCACGGTCATGTCGTCGAGCGATTTCCGCGAGACGCTGGGCGTTACAGTGTTGAGCAGCGGTATCACCGGGATCGGTGAAGGCGCGCCGATTGTGCGTTACAACGAGTCGGCCGCGGCCGGCATGCAGATCGTCGAAGGTCTGAAGCCGCTCTTTGCCGGCGCCGATCCATCGCGATATGTGAAGCTGCTGGATCAAGTGTTTGCAAAGGTGGAAGGCGCATGGGCGACGAAGGCCGCCATCGACATCGCTTTGCACGACTGGGCGGCGAAGCGGCTCGGTGTGCCGCTGTGGAAGATGTGGGGCCTGGACCCGAGCGACGCGCCGCTGACTACGTTTTCAATTGGCATCGACAAGGCGGACGTGATTCGCCGCAAGGTGCGCGAGGCGGCGCCATATCCGGTGCTGAAAATTAAAGTGGGGTTGTCGAACGACGAAGAAGTGATGGAGGCCGTGCGCGCGGAGACTAAGAAACCGCTGCGCGTGGATGCCAACGAGGGATGGAGGTCGGTGGATGACGCGGTGCGCAAGATCAAGTGGCTGGAGAAGCAAGGAGTGGAACTGATTGAACAGCCGCTTCCGGCGGCGATGCTGGCGGAGACTGGCGAAATCCGCAAGCGCATTGACATGCCGATTTTTGCCGATGAAAGCTGCTTGCATCCGGAGGATATCGCGCGCATTGCGCCGTACTTTGACGGTGTGAATATCAAGATCGATAAGGCCGGCGGCTTGCATCAGGCCATGCGCATGATCGAGATGGCGCGGGCATTGAAGCTGAAAGTAATGGTGGGTTGCATGGTGTCGAGTTCGCTGGCGATCACAGCCGCGGCGCAACTTTCGCCGCTGATTGACTATGCCGATCTGGATGGCAATTTGCTGATCAAGAACGATCCTTACGACGGCGTGCGGGTGGTGAATGGCAAGCTCGTGCTGCCAACGCGGCCGGGCGTGGGTGTTATTGCTCGATCCCTCGCGCCCAGGTAAGCCAGGCCTTTTCCGCTCGAATTCCAAAGCGGCGTTGCCAGGTTTTTTGGAAGGCGGCGATGTGGGCGCGGGCTTCGGCGCGGAGTTTGCCGGGAAGGGGTCGAGCCTGGATCGAGCGGCTGGGCAGGTCTCGCAGATACCGTTCGGCGACGAACGCGTCGTTCATATTCCCGAGCTGCCGCTGGACGAGACGAAGACGGCGCAGCCATGCTTCGCCGCCCTTGGGATCGAGGATCTCGATGGTGTAACGAAGGCGTTTGGCGGCGATGCGAAATTTGTGCAGCTCGTTCTGATCCTTCGACCTTGCCGCGAACATTCCGGCCGCGAAGAACTCCTCAACCAGCGTTTCGAGCTTCAATCGTCCTCTCCGATCCAGCGTCGCCAGCGCGCCGGGCGATCCCGGCGAAGTTGCAAGTTCAGGAACTGCTGCAACTGGGATGCGGCCAGGTCGCGTTGGCCTTGCAGATAGATGCAGGCCGGGTCGGACGCGGGCAAGCGATGACGCCGGAGGATTTGGCGAGTCACATCGCGGTCGCGAACGGCTGCTGCCCCTTCACGGATAGCTTTGATTTCCTTGCGCAGACGGCGTTCGGCGGGTTTGAAAATGCGTATGCCTTCCGTCGCCCGGCGGACGCTGACCCGGAGATCGTGAACGGCGTCAATATCGGGCGATTCCGCCGTGCGCCGCATTTGGGTTACGAGTTCGTCGATCATTTTTTCTACCGATTTCATCTGCCCTTAGAATATACCGGCCGGCGCTGTTAAGCTGGCAGACATGTCTACTTATGGCGCCGTCCAACTAGCGGCGGGTTTTCGCACCGTCCGCAAGAACACGATCCAGATTGCGGAAGATATTCCGGAAGAACGATATGGCGTCGAATGCGCCCCCGGTGTCCGCACCGTGGCGCAAATGGTGGTCCATATCGCCGTTTCCCCCAGCATCTGGCAAACCATCAACTCGGCTGAGTTGACGACGCTGGAGGGGTTCGACTTTATGACGCACTTCATGGCAAATGCGGCCGAGGAGCAAAAGCCGCGAACCAAGGCCGAAATTATCGAAATGCTTCGGGCCGAAGGCGAGAAATTTGCATCTTTCCTCAGCGGATGTTCCGATGAGTTTCTTGCGGTGGAAGTCGGGCAGCCCGGCGGGCAGCCGGCCAAGTCCCGGCTGGAAGGCCTGATGGGGGCCAAAGAGCATGAAATGCATCACCGCGGCCAATTGATGCTGGTGGAACGGCAACTCGGCATCACGCCGCATTTGACCCGCATTATGCAGGAGCGGTTTGCGCAGCCGCAGGCGAAACAGTAGCGAATGACGCTAGGCGAGTGGCCGCTTTTGCAGCGCCGTTAGCTCTGGCTGGCCGAGAGCGCCTGGTCGATATCCCACAGAATATCTTCCAGATCCTCAATGCCGACGGAGAGCCGGATCATGTCGGGCTCAACACCCGCCGCGGTCTGCTGCGCTTCGGAGAGCTGCTGGTGCGTGGTCGAGGCCGGGTGGATGACCAGACTCCGCGCGTCGCCGACGTTGGCCAGATGCGAGAAAAGTTTCATGCTGTCGACGAATTTCCGGCCGGCTTCATGACCTCCCTGTATGCCGAAACTGAAGACCGCGCCGGGCCCCTTCGGCATGTACTTTTGCGCCAACGCATGATACTGGCTCGACTTCAGGCCGGGGTATTTCACCCACTTGACGAGTTTGTGATTCTCCAGGAATTCAGCCGCCGCCTGCGTGTTGACGACATGGCGGTCCATGCGCGGCCCCAGCGTTTCGATACCTTGAATGAAAAGGAATGAATTGAACGGGCTAATGCAGGGTCCCATATCGCGGAGGCCTTCGACGCGGGCGCGGAGGATGAAGGCGATGGCGTTGAGGCCGCCGGGCAGATCGCTGAATACGAGGCCGTGATAGGCCGGCGAAGGCTTGTTCAAAAGAGCGTGCGCGGACTTGCCCCAATCGAAGTTGGCGCCGTCGACGATGACACCGCCGATGGAATTCCCGTGGCCACCCATGAACTTGGTGAGCGACTCGACGACGATGTTCGCGCCATGCTCAATCGGCCGGCACAGGTAAGGCGAGGCGAACGTGTTGTCGATGACCAGAGGCACGTTGGCCTCTTTAGATATTTTTGCGACGGCTTCAATATCCAGCACGTTGCCGCGCGGATTGGAAATGGTCTCGCCGTAAATCACGCGGGTGCGCGGCGTGATGGCCTTGCGGAAGTTTTCGGGATCGTCGGGTTCAACGAAGGTGACGTCGTAACCCATTCGTCGCAAAGATACATCGAACTGCGTGTAGGTTCCGCCGTAGAGCGTGCTCGCGGAAACGATGTGATCGCCAGTTTCGAGCAGGCTGGTTAGGGTCAGGAATTGCGCCGCCTGCCCGGAGGCGAGCGCGAGCGCCGCGGCGCCGCCTTGTAGTGAGGCGATGCGCTGCTCCAGCACGTCGGTGGTCGGATTCATAATCCGCGTGTATATGTTGCCGAATTCCTTCAAGGCGAAGAGATTCGCGGCGTGTTCAGAGTCGTTAAAGGTAAACGACGTGGTTTGGAAAATAGGTACCGCGCGCGCATTCATGGCGCTTTGCGGGGAGTAGCCGGCGTGGAGGCTACGGGTATTGAAACCTAGGGGCCGTTGATCTGACATGGGAACTATTTTAACCACCGGTCAAGATTTTCGCTGACAAAGCCGTCGTCATTCAATTCCGGGTAGGCGGCGAACACGCGGTCGATCTCTTCGAGTTGGCCAATGCTGAGGCCTTCGTTGGGGTCGAGGCACCAAGAACCCGCTAGCAGACCTTGGCGGCGAAGCACTTCGTGCAGGCCTGCGATGCAGCCGTGAAAGCCGTTGGCGGCGTCGAAGAAGGCGGCGTTGGAATCGGTAACGGCGATGGCGCGGCGAAGGTGATCTTCGGTCAGCGTCGCGGCTTGCAGTTCTTCATGCAGTTCAACGGCGCGGCGCGTCCAGACGGCCCAATGGCCCAGTAGGCCCCCCTTGATACGCAACGTGCGGCCGTTGAAAACATGCGGCGTCAGAAGATCGATTACGATGTTGTCGTCGTTGCCCGTGTAGAGCGTAATGTCTTCGCGCCCGGAGTCGGCGACGGCGCGAATCACATCGATAGTTTGGTAGCGATTGAACGGCGCCATCTTGATGCCAATCACGTTCTGAACCTCGGCGAACTTACGCCAGAACTCGTAGGGCAGCACGCGTCCGCCAACGGCGGGTTGCAGATAAAAACCAATGACCGGGATGATTTCTGAAACGGCTTCCACATGTTCAATCAGCTTGCGCGTGTTGGCATTTACGAGCGCCGACAGGCTCAGCAAGCCCGCGTGATAACCCCGGTCGCGCGCCAACGCCGCCTCCTTTACCGCCTGCTTTGCCGGCCCGCAAACGCCGGCGACGGCGATGACATCCTCGGCCTTCATTTCCTCCCTTGCCAGAGTTAGAACTGGCTCAAACAGCCCTTGTTCGCGAATGGCGAACTGCGTAGTATGAACGGCGACGGCCAGCCCGCCAGCGCCCGCGTCGAGGTAGTAACGAGTCAACGCCCGTTGCCGGCGTTCATCGAGTTTGCGCTCCGCCGTCAATGCCAGCGGGTGCGCGGGGATCGCGGTCCCGGCGTGGAATCGCGCCAGCGCTTTAGAATTTGCCATCGCGCGCCTCGAAATGTGTGGGCTTGTTCAAAGTGGCGCCGCCCATGGCGATCCAGCGGGCCGTCCATTCCAACATCTCATCGGGCGTTACCGTGGGGTAGCCGAACAGGCGGTGGCAGCGTTGGGCGTTGTTGAGCAGCGCGTCCGTCGATTCAACACCAGTAAATTCGGGCTTGATTCCCAGATGATGCCCGATAGTGTCGGCGATCCGGCGGACGCTCAGCGTTTCCGGACCGGTCAGGTTCAACACGGTCGCCGGGGCCGTGGTGTACGGGAAGGCGCGTAACGCGACTGAGTTGGCGTCACCCTGCCAAATGACATTCGCCGCGCCCATCGCCAAGTCAACCGGCTTGCGTTCGAAGACACGCGTGCCGATATCGAGCAGGACGCCGTAACGGAGATCGATGGCGTAGTTAAGCCGGAGCAGCATAGTTGGCGTGTTGTTTCGGCGCGAATGGTAGTCATAAATGCGTTCGCGGCCGAGACCTGTCCAGGCATACTCGCCAACGGGAAACGTCTCATCCGTCTCCACGCTTCCGCCCCGGGCGACGTGCGAATAGCCGTACACATTGCCGCTGGAAAACGCCACGATCCGCGACGCCTTGTAACGCTCGCATACCATTCCCGGCGCGTACACGTTCATCGCCCATGTGAGCGTGGGATCCTCCGTCGAGCCGAATTTGCGGCCGAACATGGCCACGACGTTAGCCACATCCGGCAATGCGGCCAGTTGCGCCGGGTTGAGAAGATCGGCCTTGAAGCAGTCGATACCGGCTTGTTCCAATTGCTCGCGCAGGCCGGGTTCAGAAAAACGCGCGGCCGCGATGATTCGCTTACCGGGCGGCGCGGCGCGGCGGGCGCGCAACGCGAGCGTCGGCCCCATTTTGCCGCCCACGCCCAGGATCAGCATGTCGCCATCGAGCGCCGCCATTGCCGCGCGATCCCCCTCCGTCGGCCGGCTCAATAGTTCTTCGAGTTCAGCCACCGAGGCGATCATCGCTTATACCCAATCTTTCGCAGAAACTCTTTGCGTTCCACAACGTCGGCGGAAGTTTCTATTCCGCGCGGTTTGGAACCGTCGATCACGCCCATCACGCCGCGGCCAAGCCCCGTCGTCGCAATCACCACTTCCACTGGATTCGCCGTCGCGCAGAATATGTTCACCACTTCCGGTACGTCCTTGATGCGCCCCAAAACATTGATCGGGAACCCGCCCTTCAGCACCACCAGAAACGTGTGGCCGCATCCGAGGCTGTGCAGATTCTCAATCGCCGATTGCATCATCTCCGAATCGTTTCCATCGGCGCGCGTCAGGCACGGCCCGGAGGCTTCGTTGAAGGCGACGCCGAATTTTATCGTTGGATTCGAATTGACGATCGCCTCGTAAATGTCCTCCACCGTTTTTATGAAATGCGATTGGCCGAAGATGATGTTGGCGTCTTTGGGGATGTTGATTGGAACGTTGCTGAATACCATGTGAGACTGTACCTAAACGTGCAAGATTCTCCATTCTATCTTTCCGACCGCGAGATTCTCGACCGAATCCGCCAAATGCCGCATGCCAAGGCTAGTTTTAAGAACCTCCTGCGCGAACTCGGCGCCCACGGCGAAAAGCGCGACGGACTGGAAAACGTCCTCCAAGGAATGGTGGAAAAAGGGTTACTAGTCGAATATCGGAGCGGCCATTTCGTGGCCGCGTCCCACTCCAAAGATTTCATCGCAGGGCGTCTTTCGGTCCATCGGGATGGCTACGGTTTCGTGGTTCCGCTGCAGAAAGCCGCCGATATCGCGGGGGATATTTTCATCCCGCCTTCCGCCATTTCACCGGCCATGCATGGCGACCGCGTGCTCGCCCACATTACCTTCGTAAAGCCCGATGGCAAGGCCGAAGGCACGATCCTAAAAATCCTCAACCGCGCCCATCCAACGGTGGTGGGCGAGTTCCGCGTGCGTAGCCGAGGCAACTGGGTGAAGCCGAATGACGACCGGTTGCAGCAGTGGATCTACATCCCCGAAGGCATGGAATTGCCGGAGGCTCCGAAGACCGAAGATCGTATTGGAGCCAAGACTTTCGACGTGAAAAGCGCCGAAGATATTGACGGCATGATCGTCAATGTAGAGTTGCTTGAATTCCCGGCCGACGGCGAAGACGGCGTTGGCCGTGTCATCGAAATTCTGGGCCATCCGGATGATTTCGGCATCGACGTCGAGATCACCATTCGCAAGCATCACCTGCCGCATCGCTTCCCCGATGAGGCCCTCGCGCAAGCGCGGGAGATTCCGGCGGAGATTCCCGCCACGGAAATCGCCAAGCGTAAAGACTTCCGGCAGTTGGCCATCGTCACCATCGACGGCGAGACCGCGCGCGATTTCGATGACGCTGTTTTCGTCGAACGGCTCCCTAATGGCAACTGGCGCCTCGACGTTCACATTGCCGACGTCAGCCACTACGTCCGGCCCGATTCGTCAATCGATAAAGAGGCCAGTTTCCGCGGCACCAGCGTCTATTTCCCCGATCGCGCTGTGCCAATGCTGCCGCATGAATTGTCCACCGGGCTATGTTCTTTGCTTCCGAATGAAGACCGGTTGGTGATGTCGGCCGAGTTGGAACTCGACAATACCGGCGACGTGGTAAACCAAAGTTTCTGCCGCGGTGTCATCCGCTCGGCGGCGCGCATGACGTACACTTCCGTGCATCGGATCCTTGAGGGCGATGAGGCGGAGCGCACGATCTACGCCCGTCTCATTCCTCACTTCGAGAATATGCGCGAACTCGCGTTGATCCTGAATCGCAAGCGCACGAAGCGCGGATCGATTGATTTTGACCTGCCGGAATCGCTGATCGAGTTTGACTCGAACGGCCTGATGATCGGCGTCGCCCGCTCGGTGCGCAATATCGCGCATCGCATCATTGAGGAGTTCATGCTGGCCGCCAATGAGGCGGTGGCCGCCCACATCGCCCAGGCCAATGTTCCTTCGCTCTATCGAATCCATGAAATCCCAGACGCGAAAAAAGTCCATGATTTTGAGGAAATTGCCTCGCAGTTCGGCTACACGCTGGCCTTCGGCGCTTTACCGGTGAAGAAGTTTGGCGTGACCGACAAACGCCGCGACGGCCGCAAAGTGCGCCGCGATATCGTCATGGCCGATGAACGGGCCGTCGTCACGTCGCGAAATTATCAGAAGCTGATCGGCAAGATTGAGGGTAAGCCGGAAGAGCGCATTCTCAGCTACCTCATGCTGCGCTCATTGAAACAGGCCCGCTATAGCTACGAGAACGTCGGCCACTTCGCGCTGGCCGCCGGCACTTACACCCACTTCACATCGCCCATTCGCCGCTATCCGGATCTAATGGTCCACCGCGTGCTCGGCCGCCTGCTCGATAGCGAACAGCCCGGTTGGACTGAAGAGCAGATGGAGGAATTTGGCACTGACTGTTCCTTCACTGAGCGCCGCGCCGCCGAAGCGGAGCGCGATCTCGTCGAGTGGAAAAAAGTCCAGTTCATGATAGATCGAGTCGGCGAGGACTTCGACGCCATGATCATTTCCGTCACCAAGTTCGGCCTCTTCGTCGAGCTGGAACAACTCTTCATCGAAGGCCTGATCCCCATCGACACGCTGCCCGGCGACCGATTCAAATTCCACGACAACGCCCGCCGCCTGGTCGGCGAACGCACGCGCCGCGAATACAAAATCGGTGAGAAGGTCCGCGTCATTCTGGACCGTGTTGACGCCGTCGCAAAGTCCCTCCAATTTGGCATTTGGCAACCGCCGCAACCAAGCCGCAAGAAGAAGAAACGCTGAACGAATTAGATATATACTTTTAACATGAGGATGCGGACCTACCTCGTTGCCTTGGGCCTTGCCATGACTTCGCAAGCGGTCCCGGTGCCACCCGTACTCACGACGAAATGCGTCGCCTGCCACAGCGAAACAACAAAAGCGAGCGATTTTGTTGTCACCGATTTCGCGGCAATTCGCAAAGGCGGGAAAAAGCATGGCGCAGCAGTAGTTGGCGGCCATCCCGAAAAGAGCCCATTGCTGCAAATGATTAAGGGCGATCTGGCGCCCCGCATGCCCCTCGGTGGCGAACTCACGGCCGAAGAAATCGCCTCGGTGGAGACCTGGATCAAAGCGCTCCCGGAGGAAAAGGCGCTGGTCAAAAGCGATTGGCGTTGGCCCTATGAAAAGCCTGTCAAACCGGCCGTGCCAACGATTCCCAATTCCGCCCTCGCCAGAAACTCGATCGACAATTTCATCCTGGCCAAGGGCGCTATACCAGCCGCCCCTGCGGCCAATCAAATCCTTGCCCGCCGCGTCTATTTTGACCTCATCGGCCTGCCGCCGAGCCCAGGCGAACTCAGCGCATTCCTTGCCGACAACTCCGGCAAATCCTACGAGAACCTCATCGAAAAACTTCTTGACGATCCCCGCTACGGAGAGCGCTGGGGACGCCATTGGCTGGACCTTGTTCGATACGGAGAAACCTCCGGCCTGGAGGGCGATGGCGACATCGGCAACGCCTGGCGTTATCGGGACTGGGTCGTCGAAGCGTTCAATCACGACATGCCGTATGACCGGTTCGTCTTGAAGCAACTCGCCGGCGGCGACGAACATTCCAAGACGCGCAACAACTACGCACCCGACGTCCAGGGCCATGTCCCGCTCGGCTTCCTGCGACTGGCTCCGTGGGACCGGTCCAACCTCGTGGCCGACGAAGTTCGACAAAATTACTTAAGTGAAGTTACCAGCACCACGGCCTCTGTATTCCTCGGCCTCACCGTCGGATGCGCCCGCTGTCACGATCACAAGTACGATCCCATCCCGCAGAAGGACTACTACCGCCTCCAGGCGTTTTTCAACGCAATTCAAGTCGAAAACGTCGAGGTTCCTTACAAGGACGAAGAGTTCAAACAACGCGCCGACGCCCAAATCAAAGAATTGCAATCCCTGATAAAAGATGGGCCGGACCGCAAGGCGCTCGATAAGTTCGAAGCGGATCTATTGCCCAAATTCCGCGAAGGCCGCCGCGCCGCGGTCGAGAACCGCCCCCTAAATATCGAAGACCTTCGCCTGGAGATGCGCCGCAAAGACAGCGCAGTTTTCACCCGCGCTGAACGCCTGCGGCATGGCGGCCTGAAGGAAGATGCCGACCGCACCCAGGACAGTGAAGAGAAGCAAGCGCTTGAGAGCTACGAAGCCGCCCTCCTCAAGCGTCTGCTGAAATCGGACCCCGCGCTAACCGCTGAGCGATTTGACGTTCTCGGGGTCGTAGAAGTTCGCGACGAGATCGCTCGCGAGAATTCCAAAATCTTCAACGCCGCCGAGCGCGGCCGCCATAAAGAACTCTCTGAAGTACTCGACACCTATCGCCGCCGCCTTAATCGTTGGCAGCCCACGGCGCTCACCGTAAAGAACGTCCCCGGCCCGCCCAATGGCCCCTTCCTCGCACACACCCGCGTCCTCACGCGC
>ENA-ORBV01000587-ORBV01000587.1-microbial-mat-metagenome-genome-assembly--contig:-NODE-587-length-83447-cov-7.745448_pt1 | contig 83447 bp, 87 predicted proteins | sample MGYA00237777_ERZ505514 | MGnify/ENA primary metagenome ERZ505514 (study PRJEB26160, sample SAMN06269048) | microbial mat metagenome | isolation source: Oligotrophic lake microbial mat | place...
ATGATACGGCGACCACCGAGATCTACACCTCTCTATTCGTCGGCAGCGTCAGATGTGTATAAGAGACAGCCCCTCGACCGCCCGCTCTTCACACGCCGTTAGGGCGTTCGCGCTTCCCGACGGTGTCTATGATAATTCTCGGACTCGACCCTTCGCTCTCCGCGTTCGGGTGGGCGGTTCACGACACCGATGGCGTCGGGGAAGGCCGTTGTCCGGGTCGGGGGAGGTTCGCCACCGCGGCGAAGATGACCTTCGTCGATCGATACGTCTTCATGAGAGAGTCCCTTCGGGAACTCCTAAAGAACGTACGTCCGGATAAGGTGGGGATCGAATCTCCGATCTTCCATAACATGTTCTCCGAGGGTATGTACGGGCTCTTCCTCTACTCGAACGAAGCGCTCCGAATCGAACAGAAAGACGTCGTGTACTTCGCCCCAGAACAGGGGAAGGCCCACGCCCGCGAATCTCTTCGTCGCCCAAAAGGGTGGAAGATGTTGAAGGGGGACATGGTCGCGGCGGCGAAGGCAGACACGACGATAGGACGGTGGAACCACAACGAGGCGGACGCCTACCTGATAGGGCGTCTCGCGGCTCGCTTTTGGGATTTCTTCGAGGGTCGAATCCTCGAAGCCGATCTCACTCCCGTAGAGAAGCATCAGTTCCTTCTAATCCATACCTATCAGAAGGGGAAGAAGGCCGGTCAAGTAGTCAAGAAGGGACTCATGTATCGAGAGGAAGACCGATTCTTCCTCTGGTCGAAGGTCTCTAACGCCCCCCTTTCGAACCACGAGATAGCCCCATGACGAAGAACGTAGAGCCAGCTCCCGAGAAGAAGCTTCCGAAGACAGACGCGCTCGTAAAGACGGCGCAGAAGAACGCGGGGGCGACCTCGACGAAGCCGACCGCGAAGGGGGTGAGTCCACTTACGCGCGCGCGGGCGGCTCTGAAGACTCTCCTGAAGGAGGATCACGTCACTCCGCTTACGGAGAACCAGCTCAAGTCTTCGATCCCGCATATCCCGACGGGATCGATCGTCATCGACTTCCTGATCGGAGGGCGGTTGAATCAGCGCGGGGTCGCTCCTTGTCCGGGAGTTCCGCGCGGCCGTATCATGAACCTCTACGGAAACGCGGGCGCAGGGAAGACGACTCTCGCTCTTACGACCGCCGCTTCGATCTGCAACGCGGGCGGAACTTGCGTCTACATCGACTGGGAGAACGAGGTCGAGCCGCGATACGCAGAGGCGATCGGCGTCCCGGTAAAGGACGAGAGTCGCTTCCTACTCATGCAGCCGAATACCCTCGAAGAGGGTATGAAGATCATGATTCAGATGGCGAGCGAGGGGGTAGACCTCATCGTCGTCGATTCCGTAGGCGCGGGCGTCCCCTACGACTTCTACCACCGGAAGCTCGAAGACGAAGGCGACCAGGGTCGAATCGGTCTCGTCGCCTCGAAGTGGAGTCAGTTCCTCCCGAAGTTCAAGAGTCTCATCGCGAAGAGCGGGACGGCGGTAATCGGAATCTCGCAGCTTCGGAAGACGATCGCCGCGGGTGGTCACGGTCCGGACTCCGCTCCTCAGGGCGGAGAGGCCTGGAAGTTCTACTCCGCGGTTCGGATGATGCTCCGAGTCTTCTCGAAGGAGAAGTCGAAGGGCTTCAACCATCTCACCGGGAAGATGGAGGATCAGGTCGGCGGGACTATCGTCGTCGCAAAGCTCGACAAGTGTAAGGTGAGCGATAGCGTCCACCACGAGCAGAAGTTCTACCTCAAGTCCGGAACTGGTATCGATAACAACCGTTCCGTCGTCGATCTCGCAACGACCTACAAGATCATCGCGAAGAGCGGCTCCTGGTACGAGTGGGCGGGCGCTCCCGGAGGTTCGATTCGCGCTCAGGGCGTCGAGCCTCTCGTAAAGCAGATCGTCGAGCGGAAGGGCGCGCTCCTCTCGCTCTTCGGTCAGGTCGTCCCGAAGCTCAGTAACGCTCCGACCGCGGAGTCCTTCGCGGAGGAAGAGGTCCCCGACGATCTCTTCGAGGACTTCGTTCCCATGAACGACGCCGAGAAGGCGGAGAAGAAGGAAAAGGCCAAGGACGAGGAAGCTCCGCCCGAGGAGTGACGGGGTACAGTCTCTATGCCCTTTCAAGTTCGAGTCCGGGATTTCCAGTCGATCGGCGACGCTTCCATAGAGGTGGACGGGCTAACGGTAATCACCGGCCCCAACAACTCAGGGAAGACGGCGCTGATCCGCGCGATCTACGGGGCCTTCGTAAACGCGAAGGGGACGAGCTTCGTACGCCAGGGGAAGGACAGCACGAAGGTCGAGCTGTCCTTCGCTGATGGTCGAACGATGACCTGGGAGAAGGGTCCTAAGGTCAACCGGTACGAACTCGACGGAAAGGCTTTGAATCGGGTCGGCTCCGGCGCTCCGGCGGAAACGCAGGCGCTCGGAGTCATCCCGATCGAGGCTTCGGGCCGCGAGCTATGGCCGCAGTTCGCCCACCAGTTTGTCGGGCAGATCTTCCTCCTAAACGAACCGGGCTCGGTTCTCGCGGAGGCGATCGCGAACGTCGATAAGGTCGGAGTCCTGAACGAGTCTCTTCGGCTTTCCCAGAGCGACCGGCGAAGCGCGGCATCGGATCTAAAGCTGCGCCTCGGCGACGTCGCAAAGCAGGAAGAGGCTCTCCTTCGCTTCGACGGGCTCGACCTCGCTGTAGAGAAGGTTCGCGAGGTCGAGGCGCGTCGGAAGGAACTCTCGAAGGACAAGAAAGCTCTCGACGAGTTTCTTGGGTTACGGGGCCGGTGGACGACCTCCCAGAAGGCCGTCTCGGATCTTCTACCGGTCCGAGCCATCCCGATGGTGAGTTCCGAACTAACGACGCGTTTGAAGAAGACGGACATGGCGTTGGAGTGGGCGATCGGGATCTCGAAACGTCTCTCCCACGCGAAGACTGAACGAGACGTAGCCGAGCGAGCGAAGGAGGCGGCTTCTAGTTCGCGGGCGTTTCCCGACCCGAAGTCAGTGCTCGAAGCCCGTACCCGTCTCGAAGAGGCTCGCGCCCTCGCAACTCGTCTGAAGGCTGCCGTCGAGGCGGTAGACACCCTTACCTCACGGATTTCTAACCTACACAAGGACCACGCGGTTTCCGAGGGAGCGGTTCGCTCTCTCTTCAATGAATCCGGACTGTGTCCTTTCTGCGGAGTTACCCATGCGACCCCTACTTGTTAGCGCTCTGTTCGGTCTCCTCTCCGGTTGCCCCCATCTTCCGGATCCGAGCGGGTGCGCCCCGCAGTCCTCGGCGTGCCGGGACGATCGCCCCGTCGTCTGTTCGGGGACCGGACGGTGGACTCCCGTCGGGGACGTACCGTGCGCGGAGGTAGGAGCCGTCTGCTGTATGACCGCGGACGACGTCCACGCTTGCGTACCTTCGACCGCCTGCACGGGAGAGTGAGATGACCGACATCGATACGATCGCAAAGGCCTTCTCGGTTCACATGTGCGCGAAGTTCGGGGCGACGGTTCGCGAGAAGGAAAACGCCACCGAGATGCAGGCGATCGCCTGGGGGATGGACCTCGGGAAGTTCGTAGGGGTGACCGGTCTCGCGTCGAGCGCCGAGTTCATGACCCGGTACACGACGACTCTCGGTACGAACATCTACATGCCGAAGGGGCATCGGGAGAACCCCCTCACGTTCATCGAGGTTCTAACCCACGAGTGCCAACACGTCGCTCAGTTCAAGGAATCGGGGATCGAGTTCGCGTGGCTCTACCTTTCGGAGGCCGAAGCCCGCGTCAAGTACGAGGTAGACGCCTACGCCGCCGGGGTCGCGATTAACCAGTGGCTGACCGGGAAGATCCCTACCGATACGGCCGAGTGGATCGTGTCGTCTCTCGTAAGCGGGTATCACCTTCGCCAGGAGGACGCGGAACTCGCCGAGAAGCTCCTGAAGTCGCATCTCGTCTCACTCAAGAACGGCGTCATCATGTCGAAGTCCGGCCGTGAGGCGCTCGCGTTTCTGGACGCGAACTACCCGAAGCTTCGCGGAACGACCTGAGCGTGTCTCCGGTCGCGGTATCCCTGATCTGGCGTACGGACGTTCACCTATCCGACCACACGCCTCGGTCTCGAAAAGACGAGTGGACGGACACGGTCCTCGGGAAGCTCGTGCAGATCGGGGAGTTGGCCCGAGACGTAGGAGCCTCCGCGGTTCTCGACGGCGGGGACTTCTTCGATATCAAGAGTCCGACTCGGAACTCCCACTCGCTAGTGCGACGGGTAATCGAGCTACACCGGGACTACCCCTGCCCCGTCTATGCGAACGTCGGTAACCACGACTGTGTCTACGGGGACTACTCGTATCTCCACCAGCAGCCGCTCGGGGTCCTTTTCGGCTCCGGGACGTTCAAACGCTGCTACGACCAGTACGAGGGCCTATTCACCTACGACCTTTCGGCCGAGGACGTAACGGAGACCGGTCCTCGCTTGACGGTTCGCGTCGTCGGAGTCCCTTACCACGGGACGGGATACGACCTCGATCGTTTCGCGAAGATCAAGAAGGGCTCGGAGGACTACCTCGTCATAATCGCCCACGTCCTCGCGTCTCCGACGGGAGGGGCCTTGTTCGAGTCGGAGGACGTAATCAAGTATGCGGACCTCGACAACTACGACGGGGACGCGTTCTGCTTCGGTCACTGGCACAAGGACCAGGGAATTACGCGGACCGAGGCCGGGAAGGTCATCGTCAACGTCGGTTCGATGACGCGAGGCTCTCTCGCTCAGGACGATCTCGAACGAATCCCCTCCGCCGTCCACCTTCGGTTTACCCCCTCGGGAATTACCGCCGAGAAGATCGCGCTCCGCCACGCCCCGGTCTCCGAGGTATTCGACCTCGAAGCGAGGGATATCAAGAACCTCCGCGAGAACATGATCGAGGAGTTCGTCGATAGTCTGAAGTCGATTCTCGCTACCGGGAAAGAGCGCTCGATTCGAGATGCGATCCGAGACCTCCCGAACGTCCCGGAAGCAGTCAAGGAGCAGGCCATTCTCTATGTAGAGAAGGCCGGCGGCTAAACCGGGTACGGTGTACGATGGCCCCCTCTCTATATTGGTCTCACATCGAGACGTACGAAGAGTGCCCCCAAAAATTCCTCTGGAAGAGCGGCTGGGGTGTCATCGATCTCGGTCGCGGTCCGGGGAAGGGAAAGAAGCGTCCGGACGACAAGAAGAAGTCCGAGCACTCCGCCGTAATGGGGAACGTCCTCTCCGACGCTATCGAGCGTCTCTACAACGACGAACTCTGGCGAGACCCTCCGACTCTGATCGAAAAGCTTTCGGAGATCGTCCGGAAATCGTTTGCACTCCGGATGTCAAAGGCGCACATCAATTACGACGATAACTGGTTCGAGGGGAAGAACGAGAAGTGGGACGTATCGCCTCCAAAGGGGGCCCTCCTACAGACCTGCCTAGACGGGGCGATCAACTATCTCCGGACGATGAAGCGGAACCGTCTACTCGGTCCGTACGCGAAGTCTGAGGTCGATCTCTCCGGGATGGCCGACAAGGTGACTCCGATCGCCGGACGTCCCGACATCATCGTTCGCCGCGACGACAACGGGGTAACTATCCTCGACGGGAAGAACGCGAAAAACCCAGGGAAGTACACTAATCCGGATCAGCTCAAGTGGTACGCTCTCTGCTTCTATCTCGCCTACCACACGATCCCAACGCGCCTGGCTTTCGTGTACTTCCGGTATCCGGAAGGTTCGCCCCCTCTGGAGATAGGGACGCCCCTAAAGCCGTACGAGGGCGCGAAGGAAGACTGGACGGGCCTAGTCGAGATCCCCTATAAGAAAGAGGATCTCAAGCTCCTCGCTCACCGAGCCGTCCAGACTCGGAAGGTGATGTTGAAGGAATACTTCGAACCGACGCCCTCGACGAAGGCGTGTTTGTTCTGCGATTTTCAGTCGGTATGCCCTGCGTTTACCGCTTGGAAGGAAGGGAACAAGAGGAAACCGAAGGAGCCGAAAGAGGGTCTGGAGAAAACTCTCGACGCTTCGATCGGATTCGTATCCTTCGGAGGCTTCGAGCCTACCGAAAAGCCGTAAAGGGGACTCCCGTGGCCGACGCGAAGACGAGAATCGAAGCGGCTCTGAAACGCCGGGACGACTTGCAAGCTCAGAAAGAGCGCGCGGTCGGGAGACTAGAAGAGTCAGAGAAGAATCTGGAGGCAATTCGGACGGAACTTCGTTCGAAAAGCGTAGATCCTGATCGTCTAGACGACACGATTCAGAAGCTGGAGGAAGCGCTCGCCGCCTCCCTAGCCGAGTTCGAATCTCAGTTGTCTGAGGCCGAGAAGTCCATCAAGCCATTCGTAGTCTAGTAGGAGGGTTCCGAGAATGAATTTCACCGTAGCGAAGCGCGATCTAGAAGTCGCCCTGAAGGTCGTCTCCCACACCGTGTCCCCGGGGGGAACCGATATCTCCTCCCACTACCTCTTCCGGCAGGCGGGCCCGAAGACGTTGGAGCTTCTCTCCTACAACGGCCGCGTCTTCGCGTCCTGCCCGGTCGTCGCGGCCTTCGAGGGAGAAGGAAAGTCCTTCACCATCGAAGCGAAGCGTATCCGGTGGCTCCTCGACGCGGTGCCGGATGACGCGGTCCTGAAGATCGCGAGTAACGGCTCGGGCGAAGTCGTCATCTCGACGGCGAAGGGCAAGAACGTCTTCGCGAGTCTCGATCCGGAACTCTTCCCGTATTGGGACGAGGTCCTGAAGGGGTGCGGGAAGACCGCGACGGTCTCGGCCGACCGGCTGAACGCGGCCTTCACTCACGCCAAGTCGTTCATCTACGGAGACGAGTCGAAGGCGCCGTCGCTCTGCGTCGCGGAGTTCCGAGAGGGTCACCTCTTCTCGACGGATCAGATGGCCGTCTCGATCGTGAAGATCGCGGGGATGGAGGAGTCGGCGATCCGAGTCTTCGGAAAGGAGGACTCCTCCGCCCTCATCGCTTTCCTCTCGACCTTCAAGGTCAAGGCCGAAAAGGCTTCGACCATCTCCGGGGAAGACGAGGAGAAGGCTCCGAAGCCCTCGGAGCCCGAGGCTGAAGTCGAGGTCTGGGAGTGCGAGAAGGCGCTATTCCTAAAGCGGAAGGACGGCGCGGTCTTCGGCGAGTCGAAGTTCGCGAGTCGGTTCCCTGACCTGACCGTGAACTGGGGGGCCTTGGAGGACGATCACTGGGTCGATCTCCCGAAGGCCGAAGTCATGAGCGCGGTGAAGTTCCTCGCCGCCGGAGCGAAGTGGGAGGACACCGTTCTGAAGATGGACGTCCGGAAGAAGGGCGTCGTCGTTCTCTCGATGACCTCGGCGAACGGGAAGCCGATCTCTCTGGAGATCCAGACGAAGGAGCAGGGCGCTCGCGACGAAGCCGTTCTGGCCCTTCCGGACGGGGGCTTCCCCGTCTCGAATACCTACCTCCTGAACCTTCTCAATAGCGTTTCCGGGGACGTCGTCCGTTTCGGAATCACGACGAAGGGTAAGGGCGGTTGGATCCGCGTGAAGGACGAGCGTGGCCCGGACACCTACCTGACGACGGTCGCGTGGTTGAAGCTCGCCTAAGAGCCCTGTCCGAGGACGCCTCTCGGGTCCTCGGTAGGCGGGACGCGGCCGTAAGCGCTTTGGCGGAATCCAAAGCGTCGGTCCGCGTACTGGAGAACAAGGTCGATCTCCTCGACCTTGTTTCTTCTCTTCTCCGCTCGTTGATCGACTCCGAGATCACCGAGGGAGTGAAGGCGATCGAGACCCTCCAGACCGAGGGGGTCCGCGCCGTCTTCGATGACCAGGACATCTCGGTTAGAGCCGAGGTCGAAGTCCTTCGCGGGAAGGTCAACGTCTCGCTCATTACTTCTCAGAGGAAGAACGGGGAGACGATCGAGGGCGTTAGTCTCGATGGGTTTGGGGGCGCCGTCTCGACGGTGCAGTCCGTCCTCCTCCGACTAGCCCTCATCTTTCGACGCGGGCTCCGCCCGGTTCTTTTTCTCGACGAGTCGCTCCCGGCGTTCGACGAGAAGTACGTCCTCAACATGGCTACGTTCTTGAAGACTCTTTGCGCTCGAACGGGCGTCGATATCCTACTCGTGACGCACAACCCCCTTCTGGTTGAGGCGGCCGATAGGGCGTATCGAATTCGCCGCGACAAAGACCAGGCGTCGTTCCATAGGATCCGATGAAAGACGAAGAGGGAAATCCTCTGATGAGTTGGTTCTTCGGTCTGGACCTACCAACCCCACCGAAACCTGACCCCTCGAAGGACGTCGTCAACATCGGAGACGTTATGAAGATCGCGCTCGAAGGGGCGACTTGTCCGACCTGTGGGCTCGGAGGCGGTAAGGACGTCGAGTGAAGTCCGACGCGCAAGTAAAGCACAAGCTCAACCAGGTCCGATTCCGGCACCTCAAGAGAGAGATTCGAAATGGCCTTTCGAAGAAGGCCTCGAACTGTCGGCACAACGGCGTTGTCGAACTCCCGATGTACCGCGAGGTCGGGGTCTGCCTAAAGGGGGCCGAGGGCGCGGACTGGAACGGGGGGGCCTGCGACGACTCGGGGGACCGCGCCTCTACCTGTCCCCTCTTCGAGTGCGTCCATTCGAAGGAGTCGATTCGAGAGGATTTCGACTCCTTCCTTCGGACTTCCGATCGCGCGCACGTCGGCGCTCGTTACCCGGATATGGCCGCACTTCTTTGGGTTCTCGAACAGAACGTTCCGGAAGGCGAGTCCCCTACGTTAGGGGAAGACGAGCCGACCGAGGAAGACGCGAAGCCGCTTCCGTCTCCGGCCGGGCTCGATTCGGAAGCCGGTCGCGAGGCCTTCTCGGTAAACACGATCCTCGAAGCCGAGGACGAGCGAATCCGGAAGGCGTTAAACGAAGCTTCGAATTGGAAGTCGCCGACTCAGATCGAGGACGAGCGGTTTCTAGCCGACATGGCCGGCGCCCTCGTTCCTCCGAAGGGTCTAGACAACGACTTTCAAATCGCTCCGGCCGGGGTTGTCATCTCTCCCGCGCGACTCGCCTGGCAGTCTTTCGTCTCTTGGCTTTTCTTCCTCTGGTCGAGCGTTCGGGTGCATCGCCGTGGATGACCTTCTCCAGAAGGTCCCGATGACTTCGATCACCTCGAAGAAGACACCTCTACTCGTAGAGGTGCGCGTCCATGGTGCAGGGGCTCCGTTCCTCGTAAGCGGCACTCGGGAGTGGGTCTGGGTAGAGGGGGCGAGAACCGACACCCTCCGCGCCGCCGTACGCAAGGGGAAGCTCCCGAAGAAGGTCTTCTCCGAGATCGTCTCCGCTATCGCTTTAAGGGGCTCCGCACAGAAGTGGGCGAACGGATTTCCGTTCTCGGAGTCCGGACTTGTCGAGGCCTCCGCCTACGTTCGCTCCTATGGGATCGAGGAGGTCGAGATACTTGTCCCAAAGGGGTGTATGTTCACGGCCCCGAAGGGCGTAACTCTATCTCCGGTCGCGTGGGTATCTCCGAATCGAGCGGTCGCCGTTCCTTCGGATAGAACCTACTTGGGAATGATCGGGACTATCGGGAATAGCCATTGGACGGCAGTAGTACACAACCCCAGTCGGGGGATGGCGGTGTTGGGGGTCTGGTGATTTCTCCGGTAACGGAGTGGCTCACCGAGCACCTCCGTTCGCTCACTCTCTCCGAGGAAGCCGAGGGCTATCTCCTCGGTCGAGCCGCTACTCCCGAAGCGATCGAACGCCTAGGTTTCGTAGAGTGGCGCCCCTCGAAGTACGAGTCTCCGAGTAGCCAGTTCCGTAAACGGTACGAGCCTCGGGGCGAGTATCTAACGGGGACTCTCGTCTATCCGATCCTCTCCCCGTCTGGGGCCCTAATCGGTATGGAGTCTCGGTCAATGACCGAGAAGAAGATCTCGGAATTTCGAACCCCGGAAGCGGAGTGGCAGCCCGTCTTCGGGAACGCTCCCTATACCGCGCGTAAATTGTGGGAGGGCGGGTCGGCTTGGGTAACGGAAGGAGTCTTCGACGCGCTCGCTTTGGAACTCATCGTTCCGGAGGGGGACGCGGTCTTCCAGACTCTCCGAGCGGGGTTGTCTCGGAGGCATGTCGATTTCCTTTCGAGGTTCTGTCGGAATCGTGTCTACATGGTATACGACAACGACGAGACGGGGCGTAAAGCGACTCTGGGGTGGAAGGACGCGACAACGGGTAAGGACAGACCCGGCGCCTTGACCCTGCTCCGGAAGGCCGGAGTTCGCGCGATAGATTTTCGGTATCGAGGTAAGGACCCGGGCGAAGTTTGGTCTTCGGGCGGGATCCGAAACCTGAGACGTGTCTTTCTAGGAGGTTGAGTAATGAGTGAAGTATTCGAGGCGGGTAAGGACGTAGTCGATCTCGTCAAGCACTACATCGCGAACCATCACCCGGCTCTCGCCTCGGTCGATACGGAGATCGCGGTTCTCTTCCGGGCGAAGGCGGGGAAGCGCGGCGGACTCGCGACCCTCGGTTCGAGCAAGCGCGCCCCCGCGATTCTCGACGTTCTCGGAAAGGACAAGTACAAGTACATCCTGGAGATCGCGGCGGACGAGTGGGCCCTCCTCTCGAACGCGCAGCAGGGAGCGCTCGTCGATCACCTTCTCTGCGCGTGCCAGGTCACCGAGGATGACAAGACGGGCGAGCAGAAGTACGCGATCCGTCCGCCGGACGTGTCGATGTTCTTCGAGGAGCTTCAGAGGCACGGCGACTGGCGCCCGCGTCCGCAGCAGGAGGTCGGCGGAGCGAGTCTCGACGTCGAGGAGATGCTCGGAGGGAAGAACAAGAAGAAGGGTAAGGCCGAGAGCAAGGCAGAAGAAGAAGACGACGACTCGTGAGGAAGCTCCCCCCGTCGGTTATCCGTAGTCTCGTCGTCGAAGCCTTCCTTAACGGTTGGCATTCGTCGCCGGGAGGGGAAGAGGGGAGGAAGTTGCCCGACGACCTCCCCGCCGGGACCTTCCGGAAGATCGAGGAGCGGGTTCTCGCGAATTACCCTGACGAAGAGGAGGGGGGGCGCGGGGCCGTTCTACGCGGCTTCGTCGTCCGGAACTCGGAGGGGAAGATCCTCGGGGTCCTCGATACCCTCGACGAGGAAGCCCGGGACTTTCTCGTTCGACACGAACGCGTTCAGGGGCTCTCAGTAGAGTACCTCGGCGATCTCCCGTGGGTTCGAGTCAAGGACTCGGATCATATTCTAGGGGTGGTATTGGACCTACTTCAGAGGTCCGAGAAGAAGTGAGTTCATGTCGCTCGACACTCGTTACAGGCCAATTTCTTACGACGGTGTTCTCGGGCAAGAGAGCACCGTCCAGATTCTTCGCCGGTACGTCGCGTCGGGCGCCGGGTTCCATCAGTCGTATCTGTTCGCGGGCGCCTGGGGGTCCGGGAAGACGACGTTAGGGAGGATCCTCGCGCGCTCCCTCCTCTGTGAGAAGACGGTCGAGGGGGCCGCCTGTGACTCGTGTCTCTCATGCCGTAACGTTCTCCAGAAGAGTTCGGAGAACTTCATCGAGATCGACGCCGCGACGAATAGCGGAAAGGACTCGATTCGGAAGATCATCGAAGAGATCCAGTACTCGACCTTCTCGGGGAAACAACGTCTCTATCTCTTCGACGAGTCGCACCGGCTTAGTGCAGACGCTCTCGATGCGCTCTTAAAGCCGATGGAGGATTGCGTCCGGGGCGGGGAGGATAAGTCCCTAGTCTGCATCTTCTGTACGACCGAACCCGAGAAGATGAAGGCGACGATCCTTTCTCGGTGCGCTCCGGCGTTCATTATCAAACCCGTTACCCCGATTCAGGTCGGGGGTCGTTTGCAAGTCGTTTGCGAGGCAGAGGGGATCTCCTACGAACGCGACGCTCTCGATCTGATCGGCGAGCTTACCGAGTGCCATATCCGCGACGCCCTGAAGGCCGTCGAGGGCGTCTCGATGCTCGGTCAGGTCAACCGACAGAACGTTGGTGCGTATCTGCACCTAGATTCTCACCTACTCGTCCTAGAGATCCTCGGTCTGATTCTGGACGATCTCCCGAAGGCGCTCGGGAAGACCGCGGATCTTTTGAAAACGTCGAGTCCGACGACCCTCTACGAGAAGTTCGCCGACATGGCGATGCTGGCGTATCGAGTTGGGATCGGAGCGGGCTCCGCGCCGGGTTACCTGGACGCGACTTTCCTTCGGGAGGTGGGCGTCCGAGTAGGAAGTCGCTTGCTCTCTTATGCAAGTCGGTTCTCGTCTCGTCCCGGGCGCCCGAGCGCGTCTATGTTGTTGTGTGATATCGCCCAACTAAATCAAGAGGCTCTCGCTCCTTCGGTCGTCTACGTAGCGGCTTCCCCTGTTCCGGCCCCTAAGTCAACGGACGTAGGTATTGTAAAGTCAGAGGACAAGCCGAGGATGGAGGACAACGTCTATGTCCACCCCAGAGCCGTCAGAAATACGAATGCCCCTCCCCCCGCCGTTTCGGCGCCCTCTTCCTCCTTTGAGCTTCAACCCCTAGCCTTCTTCAAGCTTGTGAAGTTGCGTGTAGGCGAGCTGGAGGCCCGACGTACGGATGGACGCGAGGGACAAAATAACGTGGGTGGCTCTTGAGCTAACCAAGGCAGGCGAGCGGAAGGCGATCGATGGGACGCTCGCCGAGGCTCTTCGCACCGGGCTTAACGTCCTCGAATCGCACCCTCTATTCGTCCCCTACGCGAGTTACTCGAAGGGGGGCCGACGCGTATCCGTTCGTTTGATCGAGGGGTACGCCTTCGTGGCGTCCGGTCTTACGGAGACCCGTTACTTCGCGTTGGAGAGGGGGCCTTTTGTCGAAAGGGTCATGTCTACCCACGGCCCTTACAACCTACGGACTCTCCAGACCGTTCCGGATCCGAAGATCCAAGGGATGATGGAACAGCTCCGGGTCCAGGTCTCCTCCGATATCGAGATCGGGGCGAGAGTACGGATCGTTGGAGGGAACTACCTACACCTTGAAGGAGAGGTCGTAGACCTGACGGAAGATCGGGCGGCGGTTCGAATAACGCTCCGATCCATAGATACAATCGCGTGGCTACCGAAAGTTCTAGTAGACGCGGCGACGAACCCGAGCGAAGATACAACCCTTGAGCTTGACCCCCTAGATGTAGCCGTCGGTTCCGAGTTCCTCCCCGAGGACTAAAAACCGACTCCGATCTGAGGTTTCGCTCTTATGAAGACCCACCAAAACTTTTGGGGCGCGAGCGCGTCTCTGGACCCCGACGCTATTTTCTCTACCGAGGACTCGCTCTCGTACTTCGGTTCGGTCTTTACCGAACCTGACGAGGACGACGTGAAGATGATGGAGAAGGTCCGAGCGATGCTCGATCAACTCCCTCCGGTCGAAGCCGATTTCGTCGAGATGTACTTTTTCAAGCACATTAAGCAGACGGATATCGCTTCGATCTTCGGCGTTAGCCAGCCGACGGTCTGTTATCGACTCTATCGAGCGATCGACCGGATCAAGTTCCTTCTGATTCTCCCGAAGGTCGATGTCGAACAGATGAGGGCGGATCTCTCGAAGTTCATGTCCGACCCGATGGATATCGATATCATGATGTACATGTACGAGACGACCTGTCAGAGCGAGAGCGCGAAGCGCCTCAAGGTCTCGCAGGGTCTCGTACGTCACCGGTTCATCCGGTCTATCAAGAAGATGCAGCAGAATGAGTCGATGCACTTCTACTCGGACATCTTCTCGATGATCTCGAAGAACCTCAATATCATGAGAGAGGTTCGGCGTCGTCGGTCGAACCAGAGTCGGATCGACTGCGTTATCGACTGACGTCGGCCGGTTTAGTCACTATCCGACTCCCCTCGGAGAGGAACAAAGAGTGGCTCTCCCGTCTGAAGTCCGTATTGCGATGGCCCGTCATCTGGCGGACCGGTGGCTCTTGGATAACTCCCGAGAGGAATACCGGTTCTCTGCGATGGCTGGGTCGGGCAAGACGGAACTCGATATGCGTCTCCTCGTCGGCTCCCTCCGATCGTGGAGGGACGGTCGGTCTCGAATCGGGTCGATGAACTCGATTTCCGACCTCGGAGTTCGAGAGATCACCGGGACGAATACGGTTGAGGTTTGGTCGTCCGACTGCGACGGGTTGCGGAAGCTTTCCTCTTGGATGGAAGCCCGCGGGTTCGAGACGAACTTCATTTGGTGACCCCCTATGGCACTCACTAGAGCCGTCTTCGACTTCACCTACCGCTCGGGCTCCGCCGGGTCCTACTACTATTTCACGATCTCGCAAAATCAATCCGGGGCGATTAGTCTCAAGAACATCGAGACCCCGAACGGGCGGATTATCGACTCTCAGACCGGCGTCCCTCAATCGGTGGTAGACGATATCGCTACCGCTATCGCTCAAGTGGAGAACTTCGTGGCCCAGACGAGCGCAGTAAACGGGACCCTCACTTTCACCGCTCAGACGAGTCGAGCCGTCACCTTTGCGACCCCCTTCGTCGGGACGACTTATCGAGTCCACGTCACGATGCCTGATTTCGTCTCGTGGCGGATCACCAACAAGACGACCACCGGATTTACCGTTGAGGTCGGCGTTACGTATACAGGAAGCGTCGGATACGACGTGTTCGTGTGATTCCAGGAGAGCCCGATGGTCCAACCCGCCTTCCAAGCTGACGCCCTACAGATCGACCCGAGTTCGGGGGATACCCTCACGATCACGAGGGACCTTACGACCGGTTCTCTCCGTTTCGTAGACGCCGTTCTTACCGCCGGAATCAACCTCACGGACCTCGTGAGTCTCAAGTCGATTACCGGTCTCCTCCTTGTCGGTCGCGCGGGTTCGGGCGCGCAGTACGAGACCATCCAGTCAGCGGTAACCGCGGTCCCCTCGAACGCGAGCGCTACGAACCCGTATACGATTCTCGTCTTCCCTGGTGTCTATACCGAGAACGTCCTCGTCAATAAGGACGGAATCGCGATCGTTGGGATTGGTCAGGTTTCGGTCGTCGCGTCGGCGGGGACTCCGACCATCACGATCACCTCCGGCGTCCTAACGACGCCTCTAACGACGCTTCTCCAGGGACTGCATATCGAGACCTCGACCGCGGGCGTCGAGTGTGTTCTCGTGCAGGGCGGCGCGGGACTTACCGTCGGGTCCGGTGGGATCGTCCTACGGGGCTGCAACCTCGCGGCGAAGGGCGTTGGAAGTTACACCGTTCGCGCCGATATCGTGAACTCGGTCTCGCTCCTCGACTGTACTTCCGACGGGAGCGCTGTAACCGCGATTCTCGCGGTTTCCCAGTGCGCCTCTTTCCTCGCGAGCGGGGGAAGTCTTCCGGCGACTCAGGCGGACTATAGTTCGGCCGGCTCGATTCCTTCGGTCTCCGGTTCCGCGTACGTCTTCGAGAACTGTCGAACGATCGGAACGTTCCTCTCAACTCTTCAGGGGGCAGGGTCTCTGAAGATCGCCGGCTGTATTACGGTCGGGAACGTAACCCAGAACGGGAACCGGACCGGTCTAATCCAGACCTCGACGATCGGGAACCTTGCGATCGGGAACACCTCGGCTGTAACCCTCGTCGGTTCGAAGCGCGGAACGGTCTCTGGGATCGGAACGCTCAACGAGGCGATTTCGTCCGGTTCGACAGACTTTTCGGCCTCGGCTTCCGAGGCCGTCGTCTTCGACGTTCCGCGCCCGGACGCTCTGTATTCGGTCTATCTTGACCCCGGCGTCCTAGCGCTCGTCGCCGTGACGGCGAAGACCGCCGCTGGATTCGCTATCGGATTCGGGGGGGTACAGACGACTACGGTGAACTGGACGGTCGTAGCATGAGTGACTTCTGGGATGATCTGACTCGCGGTATGCACAAGGAAGCGTCCCCTCTCGACGTTCACCTCGGGAAACGCGCGGCCAAAGAGTCGGTTCGAAACCTCACCGATCGCGTCCGAGCGGCGAACGCGCTCTCACTTCCGGTCGAGGCCGGGACCCGAGTCTCCTTCGCTAACAACCTAGGGGCCGTCCTCTCCTACCCGGAGCCTCCCGACGGGAACTCGGAAGGGACGGTCGTAACGGTTCGCTCGGCGTCCGGAAACCTCACGGACATGGACGGGCTCGTCTTCGTGAAGTGGGATACGGGAGCGTTCCTCCCCGTCCATCGCGAGCACCTCCGCCTCGCGGAGAAGAAGCGGATCGCTTCCTCGTTCATGCGAAGGGTCTCTTCGATCGGAGACCTCACTGACTTCATGCGTACGGCCTCGGACGAACTCGTACACAAGGCGACGAAGGACCTTTGGGCTATGCGTAAGGACGGCGACGACTTCGTAATCGAACGCCTTTTCGACGAGACGGGAACGCCGTTGAAGGTATGACTACCGATCGCCCAGACCCGAGTCGAGTAGCGAAGCGTGCGATGAGTCGTACGGCCGGAGAAGTCCGTTTCATCAAGGACAAGTCGAACGACGCCACTCAGTGGGCGTGGAACGACTCCGGTCCGCAGGAACGGAAGATCAATCCGGACTTCGCTTTCAACCCGCGAAATACGAAGCCGCTCGCGAAGGTAATGCGTTCGACGAACGCCTCGCTAGGTCACGCGATGGTCGCGTACGCTGTATTCACGAAGCTGAAGTCCGCCGACATCTCACCGGACGGGGCGCTCGGCGGTAAGGGGTACATCCAGAAGATCGCGGAAATGCGACGCGCGTACATGAATCTCATCGAGGCTCTATCCGCTCTCTCGGATACCTTGTACGACGAGATTCGTGCCCCGCACTGGGCCGCCGTCTCCCGCCAGGAAGACCCGGAAGAGCGGGAAGAGGTCGAGCAGATCGTCGGCGACGCGATGGAGATCAAGTCGGACCCAGAGGCCTGGGCCGAGGAACAAGACGACGAGATGGACGAAGAGAACGCCATCGCCACCAAGCGTGCGTCGGTTCGACGCGTATTGAGGGGTTTCTGATGGCGAAGTCTTCCCAGGTGCCGGACGGTGGGTACAACCCACAGCTCGGCTCGAACTACATGCTCGACGGCTTCGACTTCGACTCCGAGTACGGGGAAGGGGCCGAGAACGCCCGGAAGGATCCGGACCCGGGTCTTCCCCGTTCGTCTCGCGGTCTCGCGGTTCTTCCTGACGGTTTTCTCGGGGCGGATCCGGCCGAGGCGTTCGACTTCCGCGCGCTACAGGCGAGCGACGACGAGGGCGGTCTAGGCAACATCTCCGGGATGTACCGAGAAGCGACTCCGCTCATGGACCTGAGCTGGCTAGAGGGCGCCGAGCAGGATCCGGAGCGTCTCCCTGAGGCCGTGAATCTGGTCGAATACGACCTGAACGACCTCTACCAGACCACGGTCTCCGATGTTCCGGACTCGGGAACTCGCGCCGAGCTAGAGGAGGCGTGGGGCGTCAACCGACGTACGGACGGTCAGAACCTCGTACCGAACATCGAGTACCCGCGTCCGGTCACGGGGCCGACCTCGGCGCTTCCCGGCGACCAGTTCCGAGACGTCGTCGCCCACGCGATGCGCCGGTCCGCGTTTGGAGTAGATCTTGATACGATCGCTCGCGACGTTCTCGCGTTCCTCGGGGACCCGGCTTCGGTCCAGGGCACCCCCGCGTTCCGTCAGCTCACCGCCGCTCTACGTGCGGTCCGTGCCGAGCACGGCCTCGTTGGGAACGTCTACGTCCGAGACTCCGCCTTTCCCGCGATTCTTTCGGGGAAGTGGGACGCGGCGATTAAGAAGCGCTGTGCCTCGGCTCGGTACTTCCTGACGGCGAAGGGTTCGAAGCTCTCGAACCAGAGTCGGTACCTCGGGAAGGAGGTCGTTACCGCGATTCCGTGGGCGGAGGCGGCCGATCACTACCGTCCGATCCTCGCGGCCGGCGGAAAGCGTCTCGCCTCGGGGGATCCGCGTCGGGCGCTTCAGGCGGCTTTCATCAGCCACGAAGAACTCAAGGCGCGCGCGACTCAGTTCCAGACCCACGAGATGGCTCCTCAGGTCTCGACGAAGGAAGCTCGGGCGGCTTTCGCGAAGGCTGAAGTAGTTGCTCCGGTCGCTCCGGTCCTGAAGAACGCGAGCCTCGCTTTTCGGAAGAAGGCGGACGCTCGGATCGAGCGCTGGGTACGGGCCGGGCTTCTGACGGCCGAGACGGCGTCGGAGATGAGGGCTCGGATCTCCGACCCCTACGAACTCTATCGGAGCGCCGCGCAGATCGTCGCGTCGGCGGCGACCGCCTCGAAGGAGTACACGGGACCGGCCTTCGCTCCTCTTCAGTCCGAGCGGAAGGAAGCTTCGGCCGAGAAGCCCGTCGAGGTCCGGAGACTTCTTCGCTGGGCCTCGAAGCAGATGAACGAGGGTGCCGCGGGAGGAGACCTTGACTATCTCCTCAACGCCCGGTTTTCCGGCGAACTTCTCAAGCAGGCTAGCGAGCCGCTCGTTCAGATTCGAAAGAAGCACGAAGGTCTTGCGGGCCACCTCTACGTCGAGGCGAGCGTCTACGCGTCTCCGACCGGAACGGCCGGTTGTGAGGCAGGCGCTCTTGTCCATCGCGCGAACGCTCTAAAGGCGGTTCTCGGTATGGACCGGTGCACGTCCTGTGCCTCGAACGTCGAAGATACTTGTCAGAAGTACAACAAGACCATCGTCGCCTCCGCGCCGGTCAAGAATCCGGCTCGCTTCCAGGCGGAGACGATCCGGCTTGCGAACTCGAACGACGCCGAACATACGGCCTCGTACTTCGCCCCTTCGTACGAGAATGAGTACGATCTCCAGAACGACTCGCTCGACGACATCGAGTATTCGAACACGCCGACCGCGGCGAAGCTCGGGAGCATCCTCTTCTTCGAGGGCTGGCGTCTTCCGGACGAGGAGTAAGCCGTGCAACCCTCTTTCCCTCCGAAGTTCAAGATTCTCGTCGCCGCTCTGAAGACTCCGTCCGACCCGAGTCGCGGTACGGCCGGAAACCCGACCGTAACTCGGACCGGATTTTCTCTTCAACAGATCACTTTGCGAAACGGGACCTCTCGGATCGCAGGTCCGGTCGCGCCTTTCGTCGCCACAAGCGCTTTGAGCTACACCGCATCGATCAAGGTCGTTTCGGCGGACTACTGGGACGCCGGGACCCTTACGTTCGCGTCCGGAACTCTGACGTTCGCGGGGAACGCCGGAAACGGCGAGACCGTAACGATCGGCGCGAAGACCTACACCTTCCAGACCGTTCTCACGGACGTAAACGGGAACGTCTTCATCGGCGCGTCCGCTAGCGATTCTCTAGATAACCTCATCGCTGCGATCATGCTAGGCGCCGGTTCGGGCGTCTCCTATGCTGCGGCGACTACGCTTCACCCAACGGCGACCGCGGTCGCTGGCACTGGGGATACGTTGGTAGCGACGGCGAAGACCGGAGGCACGGGAGGGAACGCTCTCGTCTCTACCTCGACGGTCACTGGCGGCACCTGGGGTGCGGTAACCCTCACGGGCGGTATCACCGGCGCCGCGCCTCCTCTATACACCCGCGAGGAGATCGCTCTCTTCGATCGCTTCGTAGTCGCGGGTGAGAACTTCGGCGCCGGGTTGGGTAGCGGGGCGGGACCGGTCGCGACTATCGCGACGCAGCTCGCCGCCGCCCTCAAGCGTTTTCCGGGGATCGACGCGGTCGCAGTAACGGATACCGTCTACATCAAGTCGAATCGCCCGGATGGTTCACTACCGATCAAGGCGACGAACGATCTCTCGACGGTTCTAGGGACCTCGTTCGAGGTCTACTCCCCGGGAGCGGTTCTTCTTTCGGTAGGTCCCGAGTTCCGGCAGACGTTCTTCATCGTCCGAACGGAGACGAAGTTTCAGTCCCCTCCGGTTTCTCTGCCTTAAAGTCAACCGGGTCGTCATGAAGGACTTCCTTCGGACAAAGGACGTGTCGAGTCTCCTAGCGGAGGAGAAGGCGACTCGGGAGGCTTCCGAGGAGATCTCGAAGATTCTCTCGAAGATGGGTGGGATGTCCTTCCCGGAAAAAGGCACGATCGAAGCCGCGATTTCAAAGGTATCCAATAAGTGGGTGGTCTGGAACTTCTTCACCAACATTCGCGACTACATGACTTGATCTGGCCGGGGTCGAGGTGTACAGACTACCTTTTATCGGAGGTAGGACGTCTAAACCCGAAGGGGCCGAAATGCAGGAAAGAGGTCTCCTACCCTCAAATGAGAGGTAGCGTCATTCATGAGCGCGACTCCAAAGACTCTCTATATCCCGGACCCGGCGGAAGCGTTGGACGTATCGAGTAACGCCGCTCTCCTCGCGAACGACGCGACTCTCGTTCGAGTCGTGAAGGGCTTTCCGGTTCCCGAGGGGGTTCTTCGAGTCCGGGTAACGGACGAGAAGGGAAAGCTCTCTTGGCGGAGGATCGCCGACGTCAAGGGAACGGATACGATCGACCTGACCCCGAACGGACAGCCTCAGTGGATGAGTAAGCCGGTCGGACGTCCACGAGGGGTTCGTTCCCTTCACGAGGAGATCCCGGCCGAAAATCCGATGGTCGCCGACTTGATTCGCGTCAAGGAAGCGGGGATGCGGAACGACCCGATCATGCTCGCGGCGGAATCTACGCCGGAGTCCCCAGAGGTCCTTAGCCAGGTCATCCTCGGGATCGCGGAAGAAGCGGCTTCTCTCCGGTTCGAGCGCCAAGAGGCCGAGCGGAACGGAACGGACTCCTCGACTCTTTCGATGCGCCGAGTCGCGGCTCTAAAGGCGATCGGCGATACTTGGATCAAGCGTAAGGAACAGATCCACAATCAGGTCATCGACCTAGATAGCTCGGCGTTCCAGGGGCTGTTCTCGTACATCACCGAGACCTTTTCGAAGGCGATGGAAGCCGCCGGGGTTCGGTCGGAACTCGCGAATAGCGTCGGTGCCCAGTTCGCGAAGAGTCTCGACGACGACTGGAAGAGAGAGGCCCTCGCTCGGATGCAGGGAGACGAGTGACGACAGATGTCACTCGGTAATCTAGCCCTCTCCGGCTTCCGGGCCGGAAACGCGTCGTCAGGTAAGAAAAGACCTCTCGCGGATATCATCGAGTTCATCGAGGAGCCTTGGGGGCTCGCGATGCCGCTTTTCCCCGTACAGAAGGTCATTCTCAAGGCGCACTACGGTCTAGAACTCGACGACAAGACTACGTTCAGGATCTCGGATTGGCGCCGTCAGGACTGGAAGAACTTCACCGAGAAGGGGTACATGAAGTACCTCTTCGAAGAGGGTCGCTCTTCGGTTTCCGAAGTCGTCGCGGGAGAAGATCGAAGAGAGATGATTCTCTCGATCGGCCGTCGTTCCGGTAAGACGACGATCTCGGCTTGTATCGCGGCGTACGAGACCTACAAGCTGATCTCGAAAGAGGACCCTCAGGCCTACTACGGCCTTCCGAACTCGAACATGATTCAGCTGATCTCGGTCGCGACCGATAAAGATCAGGCCGGTCTCCTCTACCAAGAAGTCTCCGGACACTTCCGGAACTGCGCGTTCTTCGCTCCTTGGGCGGCGAACAATACGATGTCGTACGCGCGCTTCCAGACTCCGAAGGACGTAGAGCGGCATGGCGTCTTCGCGGATAACCCGAACGCGAAGGCAACTATCAAGGTCACCTTCCGGTCCTGTATCGCTAAGGGTCTTCGTGGCGCCGGTAACATCGTCGTCATCCTCGACGAGGTAGCCCACTTCACCGACGCGGGGCAGTCATCGGCAGACGCCGTATATAACGCCGTCGTCCCCTCGACCTCCGCCTACTCGGCGAAAGACCCGAAGGATCGTCGAGTAGCGACCGGGCCCGTCGAAGCGCGCGTAATCCTTATCTCGTCCCCTCTCGGCCGTCAGGGCTTGTTCTACAAGCTCTTCCAGATGGGTATGGGCGGCGGCTCCGTCTCGAAGAACATGCTCTGTATCCAGGCGCCTACGTGGGAAGTAAACCCCACGATCCCCGCCGAGGAGTTCGAGAAGCACTATCTCAAGGACACCGCGGTATTCCTCACCGAGTACGGCGGCGAGTTCACGGACCGGACGCGCGGTTGGCTAGAGCGCCCGGAAGACCTCGCGGCCTGTATCGACGTAAATCTTCGTCCCGCGGCCCGTGGCCTTCCGCGCCGGCCCTATTTCCTCGGGCTCGATCTCGCTCTCGTTGGCGACGGCACGGCCGTCGCGATCGGCCACATCGACGAGAACGCGAAGATCAAGACGGACTTGGTCGATCAGATCAAGGCCGGAGAGGGGAAGTACGCCGACAAGGAGCGTCTCGAATTCGACGATGTGGCCGATTGGATAAAGGAACTCTCGACGAAGTTCTATCTCGCCGAGGGGATCTTCGATCAATGGGCCGGTATCCCCTTCGAACAGGCTCTAAAAAAGCGCGGACTTTCTCAGATGAAGTCCATGCACATGACGAAGCCGATTACGTCCCAGATGTTTCAGAACTTCAAGGACATGCTCTGGGACAAGAGGCTCCTTCTCTACGATTTCCCGATCGCTCCTCACGAAGAGCATTGCGAGTACATCAAAGAGCTTCTAACCCTACAGGCGCGCTTCCACTCGAAGTACATAACGACCGTCGAGGCCCCGAACGTCGAAGGGAAGCACGACGACCGCTCGGACGCTCTCGTCCGCATGGTTTGGATCGCGTCGAATCGTCTTCTTCGACAACCGCATCTCGCTAAATCGGGGCTCGGGCTCAGTCAAGGGAACTCTAGTCGGTTTGGAACGCCTATGGGTGCCGGTCGTCATAGGCTCCTTCAAAGCGGGAGTCACGAATCACGGATCGTCCCGAAGGGGCCGAACGCGTTCCTACGAAGGCCCGGCAGATGAAGAGCGCGAAGAACGATCCTCTCAAGCCCTCTCGCTCCGACTATCAGATCTTGAAGAAGATCTTGGAGTCCTCGTATTCGGTCCTCCATATCCCGGCCGAATACGACCTAATCATCGCCGTCTTCGGGAAGGCCGGCGGAAAATGGGGTCGAGTCTTCGAGGGCGACTCGGAACAGATCCGACTCCTGAAACGGGTCGTGAAGGTCGCCTATAAGAACGAGTACCTGACTCGCGCCCCAAAGTGGAAGTGAGTCGGTACGGTACGCTATGAGCCGCCTTCGAATCACTCTCGCAAAATCTGAGGTAGACCGGGAGGTAGCGACTCGACTAGCGGAGGCGGAGCGCTCGGTTCGTTCAGCGCTACAGACCAGTGATCAGCACTCGAAGCAGAAGCGGAACGCCGCGGCGACGCCTCCGAGCGACGCCGAGCGTCTCGAACAGATTCGTTCGCGGAAGGTCTCCCGCGATCTACATCGCGTCCTACAAACCATCTCGGACGTTCGCCGAGTGCATTCTAGATTCTCCCAGGACACTGAAATTGTGAGGGTTGCGACGAAGCCGAGGGCTCCGGAAGAGGTGAAGACCTCGAAGCCCGTTCCGGCGAAGGCGGCGGCGAAGCCCGTTCCGGCGCCTATTCAAACCGACGTGAGTGAGTGATGGCAACCCGTAAGCAGACCCAAAATCAGGACGGTAAGGAAGTCCGGAAGATTCGCAAGACGGCGGTTCTACCGTCGGCCGAGGGCGTACTCACGAGTAAGAAGCTACAGAGTCAGGAAGCCGTCGAAGTTCGTCGGATCGCGAAGCGGGATCAGGTCGAGACCGGCCGTCCGAAGCGCGTCATTACGAGCGCTATGCGGACGAAGGTCGCGTTTCCTTCGACCGGAAATACGTCCGCCGCTTCAGGAGGCAACTTCTACAGCCCGGAACTTTCGACCGACTTCCTCGAACTCCCGCAGTCGGCGGATGAGAAGCGGAACTACTACCGCTTCTTCTACGCGTCGGATCCCTTCGTCGGTCAGGCCGTCGATCTCCATACCGAGCTACCCCTCTCGAAGATTCGTCTCGGACAACCGGAGTCGAAGAGCCGGGCGATCGGCGACGCGTCTCTGAAGTTCTGTACGAAGTGGGCGAAGGATATCGGCCTCCTCCATCGGATGATCGAGATCGTCCACGAGTACAACCTACTCGGAGAAGTCTTCGTGTTCTGCGAGGACAACTCTCCGGACATGCCGGAAGATATCGAGTACGAGTTCATCCACGAGATCGACGCGGAGTCCGGTCACCCGGTCGAGACGAAGAAGAAGCGGTCGGATTGGGCGGAACGCGCCGGGAAGTGGCTCCGCAAGAACTATCGCGGTTGGTCGGCGATTCGAGTCCTTCCTCCCGAGCAGATCCATATGGAGGGTTTCCCCTTCACGGACGAGAAACTCATCGAGTTGATCGCCGATAGCAAGACGAAGGACGTAATCTCTCGCTCCGACTCCGGGGACGAGCACGCCGCACGAGTCGTCGCCTCGATGCCTGATTCGGTAGTAGAGGCCATCCGGAGCGGGGCGAACATCCCCCTCAATACGGATCCTGACGCAGGTAGTTTCGTCTACTACATGGCTCGAAAGAAGAGCCAGTACGAACCCCGCGGGCATTCGATCCTCGAACGGATCATGCGCGTCCTCGTTTACCGGGACAAGCTCCGACAGGCGCAGACCTCGATCGCCTCGCGGCACATGACCCCGATCCGACTCGTCTGGGCCGAGGACGCGTCCTCGGCGGACGTAGACGCGATTCGCGAGCAGGTAGAACTAGCCCTCCAGGACCCGGACTTCTCGATCGTAACGAACTTTGAGATTCACTGGGAAGAGATGGGAAGTCAGCAGAGACTTCTCGAACTCTCCGGTGAGTACGAGATGACGGATCGGCAGATGTACGCCGGTCTCGGGGTAACCGAGTCGCTCCTCTCTGGCGAGTCGAGTTACTCTGGAGATCGAATCAACCTCGAAGTCATCAACACTCGGTACATGCTCCTCCGCGAAGTCCTGCAGGACATGATCGAGGACAACTTTCTCAAGCCGATGTGCCGTCGAATGGGATTCGTCGAGACCGACGAGGACGGAGTCGAGACGGTAATCGTCCCGACGCTTACGTTCACGCGTCTCGCCCTTCGGGACAACGCGGATACCTTCGACGCGCTCTTCAATATCTATCAGAAGGGCTCGCTCGACGTTGATACGATTCTGGAGCTTCTCAATCTCGACCCTCGTACGGTCAACGAGAAGCTAAAGCGAGATCTCTTCACGATTCAGGACTCGAAGTTCAACGACGTTCTCGCCGGAATCTATGGGGAAGCGGGTCGGACGATGGTCGAGAACTCGGACGTGATGGAGAAGCTCGCGAAGTACCTTGGCTTGAATTATGCCAAGAAGGTCGAAGAAGAGAAGCGTTTCTAGGAGGGGCCTATGAAGATCAAGATCACTCGTCCGGACGGGGTCGTAATCGAGGCGGAGGGGACGGCCGAGGAATGCGTCCTCCTTCTCGCTTCTCCGGCGGAACCGGTCCCTCCCACGACGTACAAGATCGTTCTCCCGTACATTCCCTTCGAGCCTCCGGCTCTCCCGTACATCCCCTTCCAGTACCCGACGCCGGGCTTCTACCCGGCGACGCCGGGCTTCTACCCGGCGACTCCGTACCCGTACTACTTCGGAGATCCGCCCTACAATCCGCCCTACAATCCGACGCAGTGGTACGGAACCCTTCCCGGCTCGGACTTCACGCTCTGTTCCGGTTGACGGTTCTGTCCCTATCTAAGCGCGGTGTCTAGGTAGGTCCGGTGAACTCTCCTAGACGCACCAAGCTCGCGGAAGACCTCCTTCCGATCATGCACCCCCTCTATAACCTGAGGGAGATCTGCAAGCAGAGCGCTCTTCTAGAGGATCACCTCAACAATCCTCGTAAGCGTTGTAGCGACTGCATCCGGAAGCATTTCCTTACGATCGAAGCTCTCTTCGAAGAGGCGATCTCCCTCGATACGAAGCAGAAGTGGACCCCTCTAATCGAGGGGAAACCCGACCTAGTCCGATCGCTTCAGGAGAAGTGGATCGACGACGGGGACCCGGGAGAGATCGCCCAGGACCTCCGAAAAGTCCGGAAGAACTTCGCTCCGCATTGCTTCGACCTCCGAAAGATGTCGGCCTCGACCCGAATCGCTTCAGGTCGAGTTCCGCTCGCCGAGCACGTCGCGGACCTCTACCTCGCGATGCGTAACGCACATACCGGGGTCTGAGTGGGCCCGATCAAACTACACGTCTTCAGTTTCGACGGGGCCTTGTTCCGAAGTCCCGAGAAGCCGTTCTGGGAGGAAGAGAGTTGGCGGGATAGCCTGAACTCTCTCTCGGAGCCCGCGGTCCCCGAGCGCCCTTCGTCCGATTGGTGGAACAAGTCCGTCGTGGACGTGGCGAAGCAGTCGATCGAGAACCCGGACGTACGGGCGATTCTCCTTACCCAACGCGTCCACAAGTTCTCCCTTCGTATCAAGGAACTCCTTCGGCAGTCCGGCCTACACTTCGATGAGATCTACCTCCCGGAGGGAGGTAGCATCGAGGCCTTCAAGCTCAAAGTCATCCGGGACATCCTCTCTGAGGAACCGAGTATCCGAGGCGTCGCGATCTGGGACGACGACGCGCTTACCCTTCGGACGTTCGCGGACTGGATCGAATCGAACGGTCGATCCTGTATCCCACACCTCGTTACCGTATCCCCTCACGACGTTGATTCCCGGGCTCCGGGCCGAATCGCCGCCGATAAGATAACGCTCGATGACTTGGCGGGGTTGCCCGTCGGCGTGGTCGTCGCAAGTACGGACGGTCTGGTAGCCTGGCGTAAAACCGGACCGTCGAAGTCTGATTGGGAGCGCCAGAAACCGTCGGCCGCCTCTGACGACGGTTGGGGACCCACTCACCCTCCGGAGCGAGGTCTGCGCGTGTTTCGGTCGCTCGCCGCCGAGCTAATGCGGCAGGGGGGTCTCGTAGAGAGGCTCAAGTCTAGGATCGCCTCTGCAGTCGTCGTAGCGGCCCGCTACAAGTCGAAGACTAAGGACGACGAGGGGAACGTCCATTACGAGTACAGCGACCGGCAGGTAGCGAATAGGCACGACCAGAAGGCCGAGCGGATCGAGAAGCTCCGGAAGGAAGTCTCCGACCTTCGAAAGAAGATCAAGAAGGACCTCTCCGCGAAGGACGCGAAGACTTCCCTCCCCGCCCTCGCCGCCGCTTTGATCGACGAGACCTGCGAGCGCGTAGGGAACGAGGGTTCGGCGAAAGAGGGCCACTTCGGAGTCACGGGCTGGCGAAAGGAGCATCTCACCTTCTCGAAGGGGAAGGCCGTCTTCAAGTACGTAGGTAAATCCGGCGTAAAGCACGAGAAGACCGTAAGTGACGCTTCTGTCGTGAAGCTCCTAAGGGAACTTGCGAAGGGGAAGGCCGACGAGGATTGTCTCCTTAACCGGGACGATTTCACGGTCAAGCCCGAGCACGTCAACGAGTACCTCGGGGCGTTCGACATCACCGCGAAGGATATCCGCGGCTTCCGGGCGAATCAGGAAATGTGCCGCGCGCTCCGCGAGCAGCGTCGGAAGGGCGCGGACCTCCCGCACGCTCGGAGCAAGAAGGACAAGATCCTAAAGAAGGAGTTCGCCGAGGCTCTGAAGGAAGTAGCGGGGATCGTCGGCCACGAGAAGGCGACTCTCCGTTCCGACTACCTCGTACCCGGCCTCGAAGACAAGTTCATGAAGGACGGGACGATCCTCTCGACTTTCAAGGAAGCGACGAAGGAAGCGACGAAGACCGACGGGCAGAACGAAGACGAGGCGGCGTCCGAGCTTATCAAGAAGAGCCCGAAGAAGAAGCCCCCGCGGGAAGATCTAAAGAAGCACCGCGTCGATACTGAGGATTCAGACCTCGAAGCGGACGACGACGACCTCTCCCGGAACGTCAAGAAGGTAGCCATACGGGTCGCGATGGCCGTCCGGGTCGCCCTCGTAGCTCGGGTCGCCCTTCGTTACACCGTCCGAACCTTGAAGACGAAGCCGGACATACGAACGGCGAGGTCGAAGTCGAAGGACGATAAAAGCCTCTTAGAATGGGTGAAGGGAAAGACCTTCACGAACCCAGAGACGAAGAAGAAGGTTCAGTTCGGAAGTCTCCCGTCCGAAGCGCAGGCGCGCGTGCGCGCTAAGTACAACAAGGGGATCGAGAACGAGCCCGACGAGGAAGACGACGACTTCGATCCGGATCCGGAGGAAGACGACGACTTCGAGGACGTGGAGGTCGAAGAAGAGGCCCGGCCCGTCGAAGAGCAGGCCCCGAAGGAGCAAGCCCTGAACCCGAAGGAGCAAGCCCCCAAGGAAGAGGCCCCGAAACCCAAAAAAGAGAAGACCAAACAGGAAATCGAGCGGGAAGAAGAGAGAGCGCAGCAGCTAAAGGCCGATCGGATAAACGCCGAACTTCAAGAGAAGGCGAAGTATCTCGGAGAGGCTCGCGCCTTCGACGAGGACACCGAGGATTTCGTAGGGGACGCCCTCGATACGGTTCTCGAATCCCTGTCGTTGGAGGATTCCCAGGAATTCGTCGAGACCCTGGTTTCGAGTAGGGACTCTGCGATCGACGAGGTCGCGAAGGGGGGTCTGGCGATCGAGGGTATACCCCCCGACCTCAAGACGATTAAGAAGCTTCTCTCTCGTCAGAAGGAACTTAGTAAGGCTATCGCAGCCATCGAGAAGGACCCGGCGGTAGACCCGGCCGAGAAGGCGAAGTCCATCGAAGGTTTCCAGAAGAAACTCGACTCGAATCGCCAGGAGCTACAGGCCGACTTCTCAAAGTTCTACGTCCACGCCGCAACGAAGAACGCGGTCCGTAATCCATTGACCCATATCGGGGATACCTCTTCTCCGATTTCGAGCGGGGACAAGGAGCGTACGAAGAAGTCCGTTACCCGCTATCGGGGAATGTCCTCGGACGACCGAGCCGGAGCGGTCGAGTCCTTCGATAGCGTTCGGAAGGACACGGACCGCGCTATCGAGCAGCTCGAAGAGAGGCTCTCCGGAGGCGACGCGAACGACGAGAACCGAGCGGCCGACTCCGAGAAGCTAGAGGGTCTCAAGAACCGGATCGGCTACCTAGAAGCCGACCGTCAGGCCCTCGAACTCTCTTCGATCCTCGAAGGAGACGACCTCAAGAATTCGAGGGTCCCGAAGAAGACTCAGAGCCTCGTACGGGCTCTCAAGGAGAGCGGGATCGACGTATCGGATATCGTGGACTCCGGACTCGGGCTCGCTAACTCCAAGCCCGAGGCCCGGGAGATCTCGAATCTCATTCGAAAGCTCCATCCGGAGCAGATGGAAGCGGCTCTCGAAGCGATCGATCCGAAGCTCGCGGCGGCCTGGAAGAAGGTCAACGACGCGGACGATAGCAACGATTACATATGGCCGATTAGCGAGATTCGGAACAAGCAGCAACGGCGCGACGCGGAAGAGGCTTTCGACACGTACGTCGAGCTATTGACCGACGAGACGCTTGAAGACGCGGCCGAGGAGAACGAACCGCTCAAGAAGGCTCCCGTCGTTAAGAAGAAGACCCCGAAGAAGAAGCCGAAGGCTCCGGAGCCGACCGAAGGGAAGCCGAAGGACGCTCCTTACGAGTCGAAGGGTATCGATGCTTTGATGGACGACCTAGATATCGATACCGGGTTCTCCGACCGGAAGACGTCTCCGAAAAAGGGGTTCGTCTTTACGACCTATCCGACTTGGCCTACAAACGAAAGCGGGGGGTTCGACCAGTAATCCGCTTATTCACGGGTCAGAAGGTAGGGTGTATTGTTACACCTAACAGGGTTCGATCAAGGCTCCGACTCCCGCGCGCGGGCCTTCCACTTGGAGGATCTCAATGGCTAGTAAGAAGGCTTCCGTATCGGGCGCGCGTCGCGTCACCGCCACGCTCGATCAGCTCGCGAACCTCATGCAGACGCACGCTCAGACTCTCGGCGTCTCCGAGAAGGCAGCGGCCGATTTCTCGACGCGCTGCGACCTCATGTCCGACGCAATCGAACGGAATTTCGGTATCCGGAATGCCGGATTCAACCCGGCCGAGATCGGCGAGAAGGTCCCGGGTCCGATCGTCATGGACTCGAACAACCCGTTCATGAACGGCGAGTTCACCCAGGAGAGGTTCACGGAGCTAGCGGCGAAGCAGATGAGCGGTTCGCTCGGGAACGCCGTAGACCCGAAGCTCGCGTCTCTCGTAGCGAAGGAGGCGGCGAAGCTAGCCTTCGTCGTCATGAAGGACCGCGCCGCGAAGTCGGCGAAGAAGTCCGAGGAAGAGGAGACCGAGGAGCCGGCCGAGGAAGAGCCGAAGAAGGAAGCGAAGAAGTCCGAGGACGAGCCCGCCGAGGACGACTCGGAAGAGGCGAAGAAGTCTGCGGCGGCTTTCGGTCTCTTCTCCGCGAAGTGAGGTCCCCCGTGTCGCGTCGCCGGGCCTACATCGACTTCCAAGCCCGAGCCTCCGCCTTCGAGGTGGGGTCTCGGGTATTCACCTTGCTCGGGGGGAACCCCGCGCAGGGCGGAACGGTCGTCGCTGTTTGGCCTGCGATCGGGATGGTGGACGTCCAGTTCCCACATGGTTCTACCCGCTACGCGGTCGAGGACCTCGTCATCGACACCTCGGAGAACTACGAGAACTTCGGCGACTTCCAAGCCGACAGTATCCCGGGCGGGACTCCGACGGTTTCGGTTCCGGGGGGTCCGGGCGTCCTAAAGAAGGACTTCCGGGACGACCTGACGGAAGACAAGCTCCTTCGGGAGGCGTCGAGTCGTCGGGTCGCGAGTCCCGACCGGGTAATCGAGGCCCTCGTAAAGAAGGCGCTCTACTGGGACTCTCCCGATCGCAAGTATCGGATGTGTAAGTCCGAGTTGGGTTCAGGCGTCCCTACTTGCCCGAGGTGCGTAGGCGTCGAACTACGAAAAGTCCTCTACAAGCGTGAGGATGGCCGGAACGAAAAACTCTACGCATGCTCGGATTGTCTCTTCCTGATTCGCAGAGGAGACGTCGTCGGGTTGGGGGTCTAAATGCCGATGGTCCGATACGCGCGCGCGATCGCGACTCGTCCTCGTCTCCGAAACGAAGGATGGGACAAGGTACGCGTCGCTTCCGGGAAGACGCGGCTAGGCCGGAACCTCGTCGAGCAGGCATCGAAGATCCTCAAGGAGGATTTCGATCCCTCGAATTTCCTTCTCACGCACGCCACGATCGTAGCTTCCGTCGATACCGTCGAGGTCCCTCGGGCGAAGCTCGGGGCGACTACGGAGAACGGGAAGAAGATCGTCCGGAAGACGACGAGCTTCCGCATCAAGCCGGCGTGTGATCAGTTCATCAACAACAACATGGATAGTTGGGCGCGACCCGTCCTTCTAAAGTCCTACGGGACGTTCCGGGGTTCGCAGAACTTCGTCGAGCACGTCCAGATCGAGGATCTCTCGAAGGGCCGGATCATCGACGCGGTAGCCCGCGACGTAGGGGACTCGGTCTACGTAGACATCCTCATCGCGACGAACCGGAAGCACAAGGACCTCGTAGAGAGAATCGAGTCCAAAGACCTTTCGACGTTGTCGATGGGTTGTTCGATCGACGGTTCGACGTGTACGAAGTGTGGTCATTGGGCTGCGGACGAGACCGAGTTCTGCGATCATATTCGTCACGAGAAGGGGAATACCTTCTTCGACGAGAGCGGCGTGAAGTATCGGGTCGCCGAGCTATGTGGCGACGAGTCTCTCGAACCGACGGGCGGGGTTACGTTCGTAGAGGCCTCGTGGGTAGAGGTTCCGGCCTTTACCGGGGCCGTCGCTCGGAACGTCCTTTCGCTCGCGACGGCGACGCCCGAGAAGAAGAAGGCTGCGGCCGCGAAGCTAAAGCGAGTCTTCGAGTCGAAGGCTCCTTCGGCTCGCGGTTCGATCCAGAAGGCCGCGCGTCTCGCCGACATGTTCGACGACGACCCCTCGCTCGACGCTCCTTCCCCCGAAGAGGCGGAAGCCGCTGAGTCGAAAGAACCGAAGGACCCGAACGCGGCTCCGGCTCCGTCGGAATCCCCTCTCGGGGGAATTCAGAAGGAACTCAAGAAGCTCGTCCTCGAAAACGTCAAGGAAGAGCTACAGACCGACCTTACGAAGTCGAAGATCGAGGAGCAGGTCCTTCCTCCCGAGGACGCTCCGAACGATACGGTCGTCAAGCAGGCGCGTCGCCAGCACTTCGCAGGGATGAAGAAGGCCTACGTAGCTTCTCTCCGGGAGATCGTCGCGACGTCCGCTTCGGACGCGGACGTCATGAACCGGGTCGCGACCCTCAATAGCGAAATCGGCGTTTCAGTGCCCGTTTCTCTCTATAGGGCGGCACTAAAGGTTGGAGCCCGAGATTCGTATCGGGATCTTCCGCATTTCCTGAAGGCCGCTGGGAAAGCCCTCGGTCACCCACCTTCTCAGGGGGAAGCCCAAACGATGATTCGTTTGGCGACTCTACTGGGAGAGCACAAAGACTCTCGGCGTCTCGCCGAAACGACTCGATCCCCGAAGGAGAGATAGACATGACGACGCGCCGCCGTTCGACTTGGGACCGCAAGGCTTCCGCTCCCCCCGCCACCCCGGGCTACACCGAGGGCTCCGACCACCCGGCCTATCAGCCGGACCCGGACGCCAGCAAGTACATGAACGGCGATCCGTCGTCGTGGGCCGAGGATCCGACCGTGGGTCCGTACCCGAATTCGGCGCCTCCGGCGACCCCGGGCACGTCCGAGGTCCAGGGTCACCCGGCGACCGACGCGGCTCACCAGAACTTCGGCGGGTCGAAGGCGGCCAGCCGTAGCCTTCGCGCGACGATGGAGCACAAGGCTTCGAAGTGCATCCGGATCGCGACGGCGATGCTCGGTCGCTCGGCGTCCGTGGACTCGATCGAGGACCAGGCTCTCGACCTCATGAACCTCGGCGACCGCCAGATCCAGGCGATGCTCGCGCGGATCGCAGAGACCGTGAAGGGCGCGAACGAGACGCTTCCGCTTCCGGGCGGTAAGGCGGCCGACGACCTTCTCGCCGACGACCTCATGGTCGAAGAGGACGACGTCAAGAAGAAGGCGAAGAAGTCCGACGACGAGGAAGAGGTCGAGGTCGAAGAGACCGACGACGAGGACAAGGAAGCCGCGAAGAAGGCTTCGTACTACCAGCGTCAGGCGGCCTACTGGGCCGGCGTCGCGTCGAAGAAGGCGAAGAAGGCCGACGAAGACGACGAGGAAGAGGAGCTGCTCGCGGAGATGGAAGAGGAGGAGGCCAAGAAGAAGGCCGGCCAGAACTCTTCTAAGGCTTCCGCCTCGGACGACGACGAGGAAGAGAAGATGCTCGCTGAGATGCTAGAGGACGAGAAGAAGAAGGCGTCCAAGAAGCAGGACGAACTCTTCGGCGGCAAGGCCGCTCCCTTCGCGAAGAAGGACGAGAAGGAAGAGGACGACGCGAAGAAGGAAGCGTCGGTCGAGGGCCTACTCGCCGGGATGCTCGACCAGGACCCGATCGCGGAAGATCCCTTCATGGATGACCCGATGTCGATGATGGACGACATGGGCGGCGACGGTATGAGCGACGAAGAGATGGCGATCGTCTACGGCGGCAGGTTCGCTGGGAAGAAGAACGCCAAGAAGTCGGACGACGACGAGACCGAGGAGACCGAGGAAGAGGAGCCTTCGAAGGAGGCTTCGGACGACGAGGACGAGTCGGAAGAGAAGGAGGAGGCCAAGAAGGAGGCCGCCCTCAAGCCGCGCGCTCGTACGGCTTCGGCCGGTCCGCGGACGCTCGGGTCGGTAGCGAACGGTCGTACGGCTTCGACGGAGATCGCGGACCTCTCGCGCCTCTGGGAGTCGGCTCCGGACGTCTCGAAGGTCTTCGGTAGCTGAGTCAAGACCCTTAATCAAGGGCAACGAAAGGGCTGGAAGAGAAATCTTCCAGCCCTTCTCGTTTTCAGTTCGATAGCTGCCCCTTACTATGATGACTCCACTCGGGTTCATCAAACCGAGCGCGATGGTGCGAGCGGAGTTTCTAGTTTCCGACCACAACACCACTCTCCCGACAGGGAGCAGAGATAGGAGCCAAGGCCATGCCTTTGCTTGGACAGGCGAGCGGTGGATGGACGGAAAGCAGCAGCGCTCTGAGAATTCTTCACGTCGGTGTACGTAACACCGTCGGGGTTCTGAGCGCCGACGCTTTCACGCAGTCCAATCCGCCCATCATCACGGCCGCCGCAACGGTCTCCACCGCGCCCGGACTCCTCACGGAGGTTCTCGGCGTACTCTCGGGCTCGGTCGCGTTCACGCGTCCGGACGCGGGTTCCAACCACATCGGCGGTCCCGCGACCGTGGCGATCACTGGTGTCTCGGCAGTGCAGGCGTACAACACGCGCCCGCTCGGCTGTTTCATCAACAACGCCGCCGGCAATGCCTACGAGAACCTTCCGGCGTCCGCGTCGAACAAGGGTCCGTACGTCGCCGCGATGGGCACCTACGGGAACCGTCTCTACGAGACGCAGTTCCTGGCAGCCGCCGCTCCGTTCCTCCTCGGGGACGACCTCCCGTACCTCACGGGTCAGGACCTGATCGCTTCGGCGAACGGCTACCTGATGCCGCGGTTCGTGGACAACGCTGGCACGCCGGTCTCGATCGACACCTCCGGCATCGCTCTCGAAGTCATGAACGGGAAGACTGCGGGCACTTCGCAGACCCTGGGCATCCTCAAGATGGTCCCCGACTCGGTTCAGACCGAGTTGGTTTACGACGCTCGCGTCTGAACGTCGAAAAGAAGGACTAGGAACATGACTATCAACGTCAACAACGCCGTCAAGCAGAAGATCATCAGCGACTACCTCAAGACCGCTTCGGGCCGTAACAAGCTCGCGGCGTCGATGACGCAGCCGCTCCGTACCCGCCGCGACTACATGTCGGTAGGCCGCAAGACCTTCCTGGTCGAGCAGCTTCCGGATGGCGCGCTGCCGATCTACGACAAGGACCCGGACGTCACGGCGTACGTGGTCGGCGAGGAAGGCGAGAACATCCTCGCCATCACCAAGCCGCGTCGTGTGATCTTCCCGCTGTTCGAGATCGCCTCGAACCCCGAGATCCCGCTCACGCAGATCAAGGAGCGTCGTTTCGATCTCATCGAGCGCGCCCAGGATCTAGCGCGTGCGATGATCCAGGCGGCGGAAGACGAGCGCGTCTTCGCGGTTCTCGACGCGATCGCGGTCAACGGCTTCGACTCGCTCCCGGGCGGGACGAACGCCGACATCCCCGTCATCGCTCCGATCACCGGTGCGGTCCTCGCGGACGCCTTCTCGCTCATCGAGCGCCACGACCTTCGGGTCGCACGCGTGTACATGAACGCGCGGGACTACGCGGATATCCGCAAGTTCGGTCGGGACATCCTCGACATCGAGTCGCAGGCGACCCTGCTCAAGACCGGCCTTCAGGCGACCCTCTGGGGCGCCCAGGTCATCACGAGCCGCCTCGTCCCGGTCGGAACCGTGTACGTGTGCTGCGAGCCCGAGATGTTCGGGCGGATCCCGGTTAGGACGGAGCTGACTGTCCTATCCGCGGACGATCCGAAGGCGCGTACGATTGGTTTCAGTGTGTTTGAGAACCTCGGCATCGGCGCCTACAATCCGCGCGGTCTCGTGCGGCTCTCGATCACGCGCTGAACCTGCTAGATTAGGCCTATAAAAGGCCCGATCGCTACCGAGCCCGGTTCCCGAAAGGGGGCCGGGCTCGATGCTTTTTAGTCTCGATTTATTCGAGGGCGGTAGTCGCTTCGTTAGGGTATCGTCCTACGATGAGAACCTTCGTATGCGCATGCGGGACGTCTTGGGCGACCGAACTCCTCGGGAGGTTTACGACTTGCGACGAGTGTAAAGTCCGAAAGGGGATCGAGCGGAGAACTCGATCCTGCGCCTACCGGAATTGCGGGAAAGAATTCCTCGACGAGTCTCGGAAGAACACCGTCAAGTTCTGTAATCCGGAGTGCGGGAGAAGAGAGAAGGCCTTCCGATCCGGAAAGGCCCTCGACGAGAGTTACTTCCGGGTCTCCTCGGGGGAGAGGATCGTTCCTGGCGGCTCAGGGTTACGGAAGTGCATCCGATGCGAGGATAGGTTCCTCCCCGAGCCGGAGGACAAGGCTAATCGTTGCTTGAAGTGTAGAGACGGCGCTCGAAGTAAGTCGTGCCGTAGATGCGGGACGTCCTACATAGACGAGTCGCTCAAGAATTCGAGACGGTTGTGTTCCGGATGCGCTCCGCTAAAGGAGGAAGCGTCGGCGAAGAGGGGTATGCCCGAACACACTCTCGAACTCCGGGATCTCACTCCCTACACGAATACTTGGTACGGGAGGGTAGGCGAACTCCTCTTTCTGCATATGCACGAAGGCGCCTTCGATGCAGTCTCCGAGTTTGGGAACCTATCTCCGTTCGACGCCTATGAACGAAAGCTCGGACGAGTATCCGTAAAGACGGCGGGGAGTCACGATTCCAAATACGGGGTTAAGAAATGGGGCTTCCAAATCGAGGGTGATAACCGTCGCTCGGAGACCTCTTTCTTCGTTGGGTTATCGAAGGCGCGCGACCGGGTAGAGAGGGCCTGGTTGATTCCCTCGAAGGACGTTCCCGATCGGCTGATCTCCATGAGTCCCGATAGTAGAGAGTATGACCGGAGTAGCGCCGAACTTTCGAAGGAGAAGGTCGAGAGATTGGATGCGAAATTCCAATCTATCCTCGCGGAGACGGTTAGTCCGGAGAAGCTTCCCGCCAGAGAACCTAGGGTTCAGGTCGAGTACGATCGGATCGTCCTAGGGAAAGTAGGTGAGGCCGTATACAAATTCCTCAATCCGAAAGCAGATCACGTATCCGCTCGGAACCCCACCACCCCCTATGACTTCGTCGATTCTGACGGGACTACCGTCAACGTAAGAGCGAGAAGACGTAATCCGGACGGTCGATGGACGTTCTTTCGATCGAACGGATGCACCGCGAAGGTCTACTTCTTCTTGGGCTTAGATAGGAGCGCGAGGACGTTAGAGCGCGCCTATCGGGTACTCGCCGAGGATATGCCCCCGGCGGGGTTCTCCGTAAGTCAGCAAGGGGATTCTAAGTGGGTACCTGTAGACGATATTGGACTACCAAGACCCGTATCTGACTTCGTAGCCGTTAGTCAGATGGACGAGATCCACCTAGAAATCTCCGGGCTTACGAAGGATCTTGTAGCGTCCCTTTCCCCCTCGGAGAAGGGTCTACTTACCTCAAATGCGTTCTTCTATCACCGAGCGCTCGGTTTTCCGTTCCCGGAAATACCGAACGACGCCCTACTTGAGCGGGAAGTAGCTCGGGTTCGTGCCTATCTCTCGAACGATAGGGTTCTCCCTGCAGATAAGGCCGGTCTTACTTTCTGCTCGGCCTATATGCCTCACAGATTCAAGACTCGAAACGAGAACGCGGACTTCTCCGCCTTTTCCGCCTTCGAGAACGACGAGAGGCTTCGAAGGGCGTTAGCCTTTTGTCTGAGAGGTGAGAAGCCGGGACTTACCCGTCCGGCCCTCAGATCGGCCCTTACCGCGCTAAATCGAACGCCGACTCAGTTCCGGCCCTCCGTCGCTTACGCGTTGGTAGAAGCCTTCTGCCCTCCCGGAGAGACGGTATTTGATCCTTGCGCCGGTTGGGGCGGGAGAGCGTTCGGGACGATCGTATCGGGTCGGCGTTACGTAGGTGTAGAACCTCGAAAGGAGACGGCGTCGGCTCTCTATCGGATGGGGGTTCGTCTCTCCGAGTTTCTCGGTCTTCCTCATGCTGTTATGAGAATAGAGGAGACTCGTATTCAGGACTTCGTTGGGGAGAGCGGGAAAGCAGGTTTCGCCCTAACTTCCCCTCCATACTTCACTCGCGAGGTCTACGACGAAGGGCGAAACGTCGGGTCTCTAGAGGAGTGGGAAGCGGACTTCCTTCGACCGATGTTTACGAAGACTCGCTCGGTCCTTCAAACGGGCGCTTTCTTCGCCGTAAACGTCTCGGATCTCAAGACACGGAAAGACCCGATCCCTCTTGAACGTCTTACAGTAGAGGCCGCGCTCGCTACGGGGTTTACGCTCGATTCTATCTGGCGAATGGAGAAGGGCTCTTTCGGGGCGCAGGAGTCGGGGAGATACGAACCCGTCTTCGTGTTTAAGGCGTAAAGGTCCCGAGTACGGAGGGGATGCGTAGGTGGATATCGAGTTCGCGAGGGCCTCGCTCGCCGAGGATAATCCGGAGGCTCTTTGGCCGGACGGGTTTGACGGGGCTTACCTCGGCGTAGCTCGCCGTTGCGGGCAACCGACGCTTGCGACGTTCTCGGTAGAGAAGGCTCTACGGATCCTGATGGACCGAGACGGTATGACCCAGGAAGAAGCCGACGAGTTTTTTGAGTTCAATGTCGTAGGGGCCTGGATGGGAGAGGGTACTCCGATCTGGGTCTATGACTCCGACGTCGAGCAAGCTGAATCGTCTATGGGGTCCTCTGGGGTATGACCTCGAAGCTACGTTCCGCCATGATCCGCCTCGCCCACGAGAAGCCCGAGCTTCGCTCGGCGCTCCTCCCGCTCCTCTCGAAGACGGCCGCGCTCGTCCTCCTGAAGAACGAGTACAAGGGGAAGACGACCTGGAGCTTCCGAGGGAACGTCCCGACCGAGTTGCATTGGGAACGCAAGGACGGGAAGCCGATCTCCCAAGAAGACCTCCACGACGCGGCGCACTCCAACGCGCCGGCTTTGATGGGCTTCAAGACCCGGGTCTTCTCCTCGAAAGCCGAGGCCGAGGCGGCGGCGAAAAAGCTGAACGTCCGGATCACCCAAAGCGACGAGGAATGATATGTCGAAGCTCCGAGCTTCTACGATCCGACTCGCCTACGCGAACCCCGAGCTTCGCCCAGTCCTTCTTCCGCTCCTCTCGAAGACGGCCGGAGAGGTCGAGTTTGGGGAGCCTCCGGTAGTAAACGCCCTCGTTCGCGAGTACCGGAAGACCCACAAGAATATCTCTGAGGGGCAGGTCTTTGCTAAGGTTCGGGAGTACACTGACGCGCGAGCGAACGCGATCGCGCTGACCAGGCGAGTTTCTGAAGACGGGGACGACTTAACCCACTCCGACGCGGAGCGGGCCCACTCGGCGGCGGCGAAGAAGGCGAAGACCCTAGGCCTAAAGGAAGAGGCCGCGAAGCACTCCCGGCAAGCGGCGTTCCACAAGGGACATATATCGAAGACGGCTGCACTCTCCAGCCGGGTAGCCGACGCCGCCTTCTCTAATGCGCTGGACGCCTTAGTGGACGGGTGGGCGGACGGGTTTTTGGATATCTTGAAGGGGGTGAAGGTATCCCCCGAAGACGTAGAGAAGGCTCTATTCGTGTCGGGGCTTACGGCCGACGGGGTAAACGGCGGTCTAGATACCGAAGCGGTTCGAACGGCCGGTTTAGGGGATTGGGTCAAAGCCCTCGGAGGTAAGATCCTCAAGAGTGCCTGGCATAGCCTCGTTCACCCGTTCGTCTCCGCTTGGAAGCTCGTAGTTTCTCCAAGCTACCGAGGGACCATTAAGAAGGCGCTCAAGCGGGTCGTCTCCCATGAGATCCGATCCACGAAGCACATGGCCCGAGTAGCCATGAGATTAGCTCAAGGCGAAGAGATCCCGCCGCAGGAAGTCCGGGCGGCGGCTCTTCAATTCGTGGACATCCTTACGAAGGTGCTACTCGGGGTGATCGTCGGACCGCACATCGCCCACCTATTCGCCGCGGGTCCGCTTCGGGCGATGATGGCTTTAATGTCCCCGCTGGACGAGGTGGCGGGCGTCCTGCTCGACGCGCCAATCCGGTGGGCTTCTCGTAAATTCCTAGGGGGAGCCCTCGGGTTGCTTCCTTCTGGTTTCTATACTCACTTCTGAGCCTTTTCGCCTTTCCCGGGGTAAAAGAGGTCCTTCCGGCCGTTAGGCTCGCGAGGACCTATGGCGAAGAAGAAGATCGACCCGATCTCCGCGAAGCCCTCACGCTACTCGAAGCCCCTCCCGCCCGAGGCCGCGAAGATCTTCGACGTCCCGAATCTCTACTTCGAGACCTTCGACCACGACTGAACTTCCTATCCTATCGAGGCGCCCTGGTATGACTCTCCGTTCAAAGCTCGTCCGACTCGCTCACGAGAAGCCGGAACTTCGCTCGGCGCTCCTCCCGCTCCTCCAAGAGGCGTCGGAGAGAGAGGCCGCTTCTCCGACAGATTCGGTATTCGTGAAGAGGAACGCTATCCTCAAGGCGAAGTCGGCTTTCGAGCTTTGGCGTAGGGCGATGACCGGAGGGGCCGCTACCCATATCCAAGAGAAGGCGGAGCAAGACCTATCCGACGCGCTGGGGCCCCTGTTCGATTCGCTTCGAGCGTAGGTGCAAGGGGATGGACTACGCTCCGGCCAAAGATAGAAAAGGACGCGACCTGACAACCGTCCGAGTTCGGAACGGTTGATTTCAGTAGAAGCTTTGGGTCATCGGTAGAGTCCAGGCGGAGGACTCCCTAAATGGCCGAGATTCAGTTCGTTCCCGGTGCGTTCGAGAGCTACCGGACCACCACCAAGATTCACCTCGGGAAACTGGAGACCGACCTCAAGGAGGGCGACGTCATCCAGTTCGACGGGCAGGTGATCAAGATCGGCGGGGTCGAGCACTACTACCCCGAGCTTCGCGCCGCCTTCAAGGTAGGCTGGGTCGTCGAGCAGACCGACAACATCTCCAACTACATCCCGAAGGCTTCGGATATGAAGATCCGCGCCGCTCAGGACAACAAGAAGGCCGCGAAGACCGCGCCCGTAACGGTAACCGACGACGAGACCCACGTAGGTCCGGCTCGTCCGAGCCGGAACGTCATTCGCGCGGACGACGTAGGTTCGGACGGGGTAACCCACGTTCGTTCTTTCTCCCGTGACCTCAAGCAGCAGGACCAGGAAGAGCGGAACGTCGGGCCCTCGCGGAAGACGGCAGAGCCGAAGCCTCTTCTCCGAAAGACGGCTTCCGAGATGAAGTCCGATTCCGTAGGAAACGAGGACTCCGTTCTCGTCGGGAAGATCCGAACGCCCGCGGTCTCCGCGAAGACGACGATCACGGACGTATCTTCGGCGGCCCAAGCGGCGGCGAAACTCGACAATACACCCCCTCCGCGCGCGATCCTCAATTCCAAGGGAGGGGAAGAGATCTTCGCCGCCGAGGCCGAGACGGTCGAGGAGATCCTTCCGGCGCTCGACTCGGAGAATCGAGCGCGGATCGTACGCGAACAGCGCCGCGCCCAGGCGAAGGCTTCGGACGCGAAGATCGCGAAGGAGGAGCCGGCGAAGGCTTCTCCGGTGAAGGTCGCCTCGAAGGTCGCCCCGAAGGCGGTCGAGAAGCCCGTCCCGGCGAAGGCGACTCCCCCGGCGAAGAAGGTCGCAGTCCCGGTCGCGAAGGCCGCCCCCGCGAAGGCCGCCCCCGCGAAGGCCGCCGTTCCGGCGAAGCCCGTTAAGAAGGCAGGTCCTCAGTCGATCGAGCAGGTCATCCTAGCCGGCGACGAGACGGATCTCGGCGGCGGTCTGAAGTGGGACATGACGATCCAGTGGCTGAAGCGCGTGAATATCGCCCTCACGAAGTACCAGGACAACCCGGAAGCGATGGCGAAGATCCTCGCGGTCGAAAGCCCGGCCGTCGTAAAGGTCCTTTCGAAGGCGTACGAGTCGCGCAAGAAGGCCTGAACTCCGTTGACTAGCTTATGAGGAGGACTCCTACGAGTCGCCTCATGAGCCAAACGAAGAACGCGTCGAGTCAAGTAGCTTGGTCCCTTCTCGTAGAGGGGGTCACGCAAGCTCGAATCGACCTACACCGTCTTCGGCTGATGTGTGACCGGGTCGGAGTCCTAGTCGAGGGCTCCGAAGCTCGGGAACACCTCTATCAGATCGCGGGCGACATCATCCAGGGATTTCCGGACAACCTCTCTTCCGCGGAGAAGGCTCTCGACCGGACCTCCTACGCTCTCTCTGTCATGGGGCAGGACTTCCTTCGCGGTCGGATTCCCTTCGATGACAAAGACCGCGTGGACGGGGCCCTTGTGACTTCTCCTTTCTCGGGTTCCCGGGCGAAGGAGTCGGGCCCGGAGCGGGTCGCTCAGCGCTTCCTACAGACCGGCCCGGCTCGGGTTGCTGGGAGGTACCTACAAGCTCCAGTCGCTCCGAGCGCGGAGTCGTACTTCTTCCACAACCCGGAGAACCGGGAAGTCCGGGAGTTCAACCGCTCCGAGGCGATCTCTAACAATCCCTCCGTCGCCGTCGAGGCCGTAAAGGACTACGAGTCTCCCGACCGGAGCGTCTCGAAGGCCCGCGGCGAAGCGCGGAAGGCGCCTCCGACGCCTTCCGAGATCCAAAGAGAACCGGGCGGGGCCGAGTTCTCGACGCTCAATCGCTATCTCATCCAGACGGATCAGCCGGGGGTTACCGGGGTTCCGACGCATCGTAACGAGATTCCAAAGCACCCGAAGCCGGGGAAGTAGCCTATGTCTACTTTGAACCTAACGGACAACGAACTCGACGTCCTAAGGGCCGGCGAAAAGCTCACCGCTACCGCGGGACCCTTGATTCGTCGGAGCGGATGGCGCGCCGGTCAGTGGGTAATGTACGCGACGACGCAGACTCCGGCGGTATCCGAGTTTACGGTCGAGAAGTCCGACGGTATCTACGCGGCCGGGTTCCTTCTAAACGGGAGCGAGGACTACTCGGACCCGCGGCGCTCGACGTACCGGAACTACACCTCGTACCAGAACAAGAGCGACTTCGGCGCTGTAGCTTCCGGCGCGAGCGTTGTAACGCTCATGGTCGGAGGCGGCCGGTACTTCTTCCAACTCTACGAGACGATCGCGCTCGACGCGTTCGGGGTACGGGCGAACGGCCCGGCGACGTACGCGGTGAATCTTCCTCTGAAGATTAGTGAGAACGGCCTCCTTTGCCAGGATTCGGACACGGATCTACTAGTCGCGACCGGAGGCGCAACGGTCGTAGTAGTTGGGCGTTGTAGTCGGGTCCCGGCTACCGACGACCCGCGTCTCGGTCTCGACTACAACTACTGAGGACCCCGTGAGCGGGCTCATCTTCAAATGCGCGGACCTCTACCCCCCTCTCGGGAGTTCCGGGGGCCCTTGTAGGATTGTAGATCGGATTCTCGCGGAGCGGATTCGGCCCGACGCGAAGGAGATGCTGATCGATCTCGTCGAGGACGACAAGGATCTATCGAATCAGCAGGCGGACGTAATTTACGATCCGGTCTCGGAGCGGGGGCCCCACCCGTTCTCGCAGTTCGTCCTAACGCCACACGCGCAATATAGGATGGACCTCCGAGGCGTGATGGTGAAGGACCTTCGAAGCTCGCTCCTTCGTTTCATGGAGCGAGTGAACGAGTGGAAGCGGACGAGAGACCCGCGTTACGCCGACCTCCTTCAGTCCCCTAAGTTCGAATGGGAAGACCCGAAGACGGGACTCTTCTTCGTCTTCGGGCTCGGAGGGCGCGACGGCGTCCCGTCGCTCATTACGACGTACTGGAAGAACAAGACGGACCCTTCGGCCCCGTCGCAAGGATGCGGGTCGAAGACCGCCGGTCATTCGGCTCCCGCGAACGAGCTATTCGGGATTCAGACCGTCGTAAGCGAGAAGCCCGCGAAGGGAATCGAAGACCCGCTCGGGGACTCTATCTATCACCCTCCGGGAGAATCTCCGAAGTCCGACCGCTCGCGGTCTGCGCCCCAACGTACGGATAATCGGGAGGACCTCGAAAACCATACGAAGGGCCCGCCTGCGTTCAATACTCCCGGGATGCCGGAGCGCGGAGAGGCTATGCGCGTCCGGAGTCCGGGAACTCCAGGGGAAGAGTACGGCCACCCGTACAAGGACAATATCGCTCCTCGGCGTACCGCGACGGACGAGGCCCGGGAGATCGAGGCGGGGCAGTTCCCTACGTACTCGGAACGTCAGCACAAGCAGGTCGGTAAGGCGAAACTCTACTACCGGAAGTATTACCGGAAGAAGAAGAACCTGATCAAGCAGCGGGCGAAGCGTCGCTATCGGAAGGTCCGAAATAGCCCGAGCTTCAAACGCCGTCGGAAGCTTCGGAACAACCCGAAGTACAAGAATCGTTTTCGTCGTCTTCCGGCCGGGGGTTCGCGGTCGAACGCCGACCGCGCTAGGCGCGACCGAGAGAAGAAGGCGGGGGAGGGTCTACCGCTCTCGTTCTACCACGTCTTCCTCGGTTGGGGGGACCTCGTAGGCTTCGACGAAGACGGGCTACGTATCCACCTCGACGGGGAAGAGGACTGCTCGCTAATCTCTCTTCGATCCTTCGTCCGAGGGGTCGTCTTCGAGTCCGAGGAGAATCTCGAACTCTTCTTCGAGGAGTTGGACGAGGAGTACGGGTCTCCCGATCCCGAGGTCGTAGCGAACCGCCATATCGAGGCCTTCTACCGCGAGACGTTTACTCCGGGGTACAACCTCGATCCGGGACCGGGCGCTCAGGACCTAGGGGCGCCGTCCCCTCACAATCCGAGTCTTACGTACCCGGACGAAGAGCATCGCGAGCGCGCCCAAAGCCATAAGCTCGAAATCCGAGAGATGGATAACGCCGGGGGCTCTGCGAAGGTAATTCCGTCTGGTCACGATTTCGCGAATAAGGAGGCTTCCGCTAGCCGAGTCGCGAAACGTCTCGCCGAGTTACTCGGAGAGACCTCTACGGACGTCCTCCTTCGCTCGAAGAAGATTACCCCAAAGGGGAAGCGCTTCGATCAGAAGAACGCGATGTACACGTTCTCGGTACCTGGGCAGACGTCGGCCAATACGTACGTCGTCCGGATGAAGGTCGAACGAACCGGGAACGCGAAGAAGCTCGGCCTAATGGATCTCCGCGTGTCTTGTGAGTGCGAGTTCTGGCGGTGGCAGGGACCCGAGCATTGGGCGAAGGTCGGGAACTACCTCTATGGCGGAGCGCGAGGCGATCTCTCGAAGCCTAATATCATGGACCCTCGTTCGATTCACCGAGTTTGCAAGCACGTAGCGGCTTGTCTAGAGATGGTGAAGAACTGGGAGCTACCCCCGGTCCGGTAGGGTCGAAGATGCCTACCTACGACTACGAGTGTCCGAACAAGAAGTGCCGAGTCAAGACCTTTGACCGGATTCTCCCCCTCGCCGAGTACCGCGATCCACAGACCTGCGAAGGTTGTGGGACGGTCGCGACGAAGGTCATCTCCGCCCCGGGTCTGATCTTTCGAGGCGACGGTTGGGCCTCGAAGAACAATCGAATCTCCGGGCAGATGGCCGAGAAGCGCAGGCGTACCGGAGTAAAACAGAACGAGCGCGCGAGAGACGCCCCGGGCGTTAGCCTCGTCCCAAACGTAGAGGGAGAGAGAACCTCCTCTTGGGCAGACGCCGCGAAGCTCGCTGGCTCGAAGGGGAAGAGCACGGAGAGCTACGGGGCGAAGATTCGCGAAGAGCGGACGAAGGCCCGGTGAAGGTCCGATAGTTCGAAGAGGAGAACATGACTCGTCAGCGCGACATCCCGTCTTGCCAATATCGAAGCCCGAATCTGATGAATCTCACGCTCCCGAAGCGTGACGGAGTTCTTCGGTACGAGTTCGGAGGCGCGGCTCGCTTGAACGACGCCTACGGTACCTTCATGGGTACGACGGGCTTCGGGACGGTTCCGATGTTCTCGGTAGAGAACGGCGGAGAGTATCGCTCGAAGGCCGTTCGCGCGCGGAAGATAACGATCGAGGAGTCGAATCGGGGTCTAACCCGCGCGATTATCGACCTTGACGATTTCGCGACCCCGTACAACCCTGCCGCTGGGTATATCCCGTCCGACGATCAAACGGTCTTCCTTCGCGTCCTCCCTATCTTGACCTCCGGAGTCGCGGTAGAGGGTCCGATCGTCTGCGTCCCCTCCTACGACTTCTTTACGACGAAGTCCCCGATCTTCACCGTCATCGCGAAGGCGCCGAACCTCGGTATCGGAGCCTTCCCGGCGTTCTACCCGGACTTCCTCGACCCTGGAGTCCTGAACTTCATGGTTCCGGCTTACAACGCGACGGTCTCGATCAAGAACCTAGACGCCCCGGGCGGGTTTCCGATCTTCGTCAGCTTCCACCCGGGCTCGCCTCCGACGATCCTCCAGCCCCAGGACGAGATCAGTCTTACTGGAGTCGGGGCGCCGGAGTTCTTTGTAGCGGCCGGAGCGGGGAATCCTCTATTCACCGTTCGTATCGCTGTCGTGAATAGCGCGTAGGACTAGAGACCGAAGAGAAGTTGCGTTAGAGGGCCTATGTTCGGTCGTTTAGGAGAGCAAACGAGGCTTTCACGGCCTTGAGAAAAAGATACGAGGAGCAAGATCATGCCGTTCATCTGCAAGCGCCGCACCGACATCCCCAACGGGGTACTCCAGATCACCGACTTCTGGCCGAACGCTTCGCAGCGTAACCAGAGCATCGACCCGCAGGCCCAGGGCCCGCGTTACGTCAGCGCTCCGGTGACGAATACGGTCGTTCTCTCTTCGACGGGCGCTACCCAGCGCTACTTCGCGACCGCGCAGAGCGGTCTCGCGGCGTACCTCATCGCGAACGTCGCGACGGGCGCGGGCGCGGCGATGACGCCCGCCGAGGCGAACGTTGCAGCGGCGGCGCTCATCGCGGCGATGGTAGCCGGTACGGCCCAGGGCCTCGCCGCGGTCAACGTCATCCTCGCGGCTGCGGCCGCGGGCTCGGATCTGACGGCGGGCGGCTCGACGGGAACTCTCGTGGACGTCCTTCGGATCCTCTCGGGAGCGACCTACACGGTCCCGGCCGCGACGATCGTTCAGGTCGTCGTTTCGACGTTCAATCCGCAGACCGGCCCCGCGGCTTGGAACGCGGCGAACTTCGACTACGACACCTACAAGGACATCCTCGTGTCGGACTCGTCGTTCTACATCTCGATCGCGGACGGCCAGATCGGCGGCTTCTCGTCGGCGACGTTCTCGTACAAGGGCACCGCGGGCGCCGCTCTCGTCGTCTACGACAACGCGGGCGCTGTTCTCTGAACCCGAACTGAGGGTCTCTACTGAAGAGGCGTCCGCAAACTCGGGTGAGTTTCGGACGCCCTTTTCGTTTCAATCGTAGTTTTCACCGAGGAGAGTAGAGATGCCGTTCATTTGCAAGAGTCGGTCAGACATCCCGGACGGGGTACTCCAGATCACGGATTTCTGGCCGAATGGCTCGCAGAGGAATCAGAGCATCGATCCGAAGCCGCAGGGTCCTCGGTACCCGAACGCTCCGGATACCTCGACGGTCGTTCTCTCTTCCACTGGCGCGACACAGAGGTACTTCGCGACGGCCCAGTCGGGTCTCGCTGCGTACCTCATCGCGAACGTAGAGGGCGCTACGGGGGCGGCTCTTACCCCGACGCAGGCGAACGCCGGAGCGGCGGCTCTCATCGCAGCGATGGAAGCCGAAAGCACGATGGACGCCGCGGCGATCGACGCGATTCTCCAGACGACATCGTCTGTCGCGGCGACCGGGACTCTGACGTTCGCGGGGAACCCGCTAGATACCGAGACCGTAACGATCGGCGCGAAGGTCTACACCTTCCAGACCGTTCTCACGAACGTAAACGGGAACGTCCTCATCGGCGCGTCCGCTTCGGATTCGCTCGATAACCTCGTCGCCGCGATCATGCTCGGGGCCGGTTCGGGGACGGTCTACGCGGCGGCTATGACGCTTCACCCGACGGTCTCTGCGGCGGCCGGAGCCGGTGATACGTTGGTAGCGACGGCGAAGACCGCCGGTACGGCGGGGAACTCGATCGCAACGACCGATACCGTAACGGGCGGCTCTTGGGCCGCCGCCACGCTCCTCGGAGGTCTGCAGGCGACCCTGATCACCGGAGACTCGACCGGGACCGTCATGGATATCCTCCGCATCCTCGCCGGAGCTATCTACACGGTTCCGGCCGGGACGATCGTTCAGGTCGTTGTCTCGACCTTCAACCCCCAGTCGAGTCCGACGACCTGGAACGCGGCGAACTTCAACTACAACTCGTTCCGAGAGATCCTAGATACGGACTCGTCGTTCTACATGTCCCTCTCCGGAGGGCAGCTCGACGGTTTCTCGTCCTCGACGTTCTCGTACAAGGGTACCACCGGGGCGGCTCTCGTCGTCTACGACGACACCGGCGTAGTCCTCTGATCTTTTCGCGGTAACGCGAACTTGCGAGGTCAACCCTTCCGGTAGAGTAACCGGGAGGGTTGAATCGTTTTGGAAGACTCTACCAATTACTCTACAAGTGACCTTTACTACGCCGCCTTCTTGAGGGTGGCGGGAGTGAAGTTTATCGGTACAACCCCGAAGGACGGACGCGTCCTATTCACCTTCGAGAACTCCGAAGGTATCCACGAGTTGAAGCGTGAATACTTTAGTCGGTCGGCGAAGATTGGCGCGCTCGATTACGCGGACGAGGTCCGTAGTATGAAGGCGATGGTCTACGCTCGATAGGCGCTAACGACCCGATGACCCTCTCGATTCAGAGAGAGGTCTGTGCCAGTACCCCGCATTATTTTCCCCATCACTACCGGAGGCGGTAGCGGAGGTGGGGTAGCGATCGAAGGCGGGACGCAGACAGCGACCTCCGGAACGATCGTTTTTTCGAACGGGTCTGGAGTCTCGTTCGGGCTCTCGGGTTCGAGCGTTATGACCGCCTCGATCGCCGCGGGGGCGACGGCGACCGGAAACTTCGGCGGAGTAGTCGCGGGAGCGGGGACCCAAACGACGGGGACTCTCGTCTTCCAAGACGGTGGTGGTATCTCCTTCGGGTTGGTAGGGGGGACTCTTACCGCAACCGTAGTCCCCGGGGCGTTGGCAGGGATCGACGCCCTCGCGGCGGCCGGGGGGACGGCGACTAGCGGGACCGTCTCGTTCGCGAACGGTTCCGGAGTTTCGTTCGGTTTCAACGCACAAACGATTACCGCCTCTGTAGGCGCGGGGGCTACGGCGACCGGAAACCTCGGGGGTCTCGCCGGGGCCGGGGGGACGATCACGAGCGGGACCGTTTCCTTCTCGAACGGTTCCGGAGTCTCTTTTGGCGTCAACGGGCAAACGGTTACCGCGAGCGTCGGGGCGGGAGCTACAGCTACCGGGAACCTCGGAGGGATCTCTGCTGCGGGGTCTCTCTACACGAACGGGACGGTCTCTTTCGGAGACGCGAATAACGTCAGTTTCGGAGGTGCGGGCGGGACGATTACCGCTTCCGCGAGCTACTCCCAGAGTACGGCTCCCGCCGCCTTCTACGACGGTGCGGCCTCGATTTCGTCGGGGACGCTCCGAGTCTCGAACGCGAACGGGATCTCGTTCGGGATAGCTGGGCAGACCCTCACGGCTTCCGTTGCGGCCGGAGCTACTGCGACCGGCAATCTCGGAGCGATCTCCGCGGCCGGTTCTTCCGTTTCCGGAGGGACGGTAGTCTGGAGCAATTCGAACGGCCTCGCGTTCGGTATGAACGGCTCGACGATTACGGGAAGTTATACCGTACCTTCGACCGTCGGATTGCTCTCGGCGGTCCGGGTCTCCGCCGGTACCCAGAGTACGAACGCGAGCGCTTTTACTTTCGCGGATTCAAACGGCCTCGCCTTCGGTCTCGACGGCGGTTCCCAGATCACGGGTTCGTACACCGTTCCGAACGTTGCTGGCCTGATTTCCGCTGTCGTCTTTAGCGCTAACGGTTCGCAAGCTTCTCTGACGAATCTCTCGTTTGGGAGCGGGAGCGGTGTTACCTTCGGGCTCAGTAACGGGACTCTTACGGCTTCCGTAGGGGCGGGAGCTACCGCGACGGGAAACCTCGGAGGGCTCGCCGGAGCGGGTGGGACGATCACTTCCGGGACGGTCTCGTTCTCGAACGGATCGGGCGTTTCGTTTGGGGTCAACGGGCAGACGGTTACCGCCTCAGTAGCCGCGGGCGCCACCGCTACGGGGAATTTTGGCGGGGTCTCCGCCGCGGGTAGTTCCGCCAGCTCGGGGACGGTCGTTTGGTCGAATTCGAACAATGTCTCCTTCGGGATGGACGGCGCGACGATTACCGCGAGCGCGAGCTACTCCCAGAGCACCTCTCCTTCGGCGGTTGTAGCCGCGGGAGGGACGATCACTTCCGGGTCGGTTTCGTTCTTGAACGGTTCGGGCGTCTCCTTCGGGGTGAACGGACAGACGGTTACAGCTAGCGTAGGGGCGGGAGCTACCGCTACAGGTAACTTTGGCGGGGTAATCGCCGGAACTGGGACCCAGACCTCCGGGACTCTCAGCTTCCAAGACGGGGGGGGAATCACTTTCGGTCTGAATGCGGGTACGCTTACCGCAACCGTTGCTCCTTCCGCGCCTAGCGGGATCGCGGCGATCTCCGCGGGTACCCAGCAGGCCACCTCAGGCTCTCTAGTCTTCGCGGACTCGAACGGGATCGTTTTCGGTCTTTCGGGCTCGACCCGACTTACCGCCTCGTACTCTCAGAGCACGGCCCCGAACGCCGTCATCGCCGCCGGAGGGACGATTACCTCAGGGAGCGTCTCTTTCCTAAATGGATCGGGAGTCTCCTTCGGGGTAAACGGACAAACCGTCACCGCTAGCGTTGCCGCCGGAGCCACCGCCACCGGAAACTTTGGGGCGATCGGAGGAGGTACTCAGACCGCTACTTCGGGAACGGTCGTCTTCTCGAATTCGAACAACGTTTCCTTTGGTATGAGTGGATCGAGCCAAGTTACCGCGAGTGCTCATTTCAATCTATCGGCGGGAACAACCTCGAACAACCTCTCGGCCTTCACCGTAGGGGATGGGAACGGAGTCTCCTTCGGTCTTAACGCGGGGACCCTTACCGGATCGGTCGGAGCAGGAGGTACCGCCACCGGAAACCTAGGGGCGATCGGGGGAGGTACTCAGACCGCGACTTCTGGGACGGTCGTCTTCTCGAATTCGAACAACGTCTCGTTCGGTCTTTCTGGCTCGACTCGAATGACGGCGAGTTTCGCCCTCAATCTATCGGCTGGGACGACCTCGAATAACCTTTCGGCTTTCACGGTAGGGGATGGGAACGGGCTCACGTTTGGTCTTAACGCCGGGACTCTCACCGGATCCGTAGCCGCTGGAGCGACGGCTACGGGGAATCTAGGGGCGATCTCGGCGGCCGGTTCGTCGGTTTCTGGCGGGACCGTCGTTTGGTCGAACTCGAACGGCCTCGCTTTCGGGATGAACGGCTCGACCGTGACGGGTTCGTATACCGTCCCCACTACCGCAGGGCTCATCTCGTCTCTGCGGATCAGCGCAGGCACCACGAACAACACGCTCACCGCGTTTTCGTTCCTGGACGGGAGCGGCGTCTCTTTCGGAATCAACGCGTCCACCATCACGGCCTCGGTAGCCGCGGGCGCCACGGCGACTGGAAATCTCGGAGCCCTAGCGGCGGGTACTCAGACCGCTACGAGCGGGACCGTCGTCTTCGCCAACTCGAACGGGTTCACCTTCGGATTCTCTGGTTCGACGCAGATTACGGCCACGTACGAGCGTCGAGTCACGGCCTTCAGTCAGTGGGCCGAGTTCGCCACGAACAATACCATCTCGAACGCGACGCTCTCTCTCCAGAAGATGTCTATGCCAATGCACCTCTCTGCGACGCAGATGGTGATGCTCATGGACCTCTCCGGGAATACGAACTCTTCCGGCGCTCTGACGATGAGCGTTGGTATCTACACCCTCTCTGGGGTAACGGCGGGACTCGCGAGTAGCGCCTCTCGTCAGATTTCTTGGACGAGCGGGAGCGCCACCTCGGCTTCTTCCCAATACGGAGGGGTTAGCGGGACTCGGTATCGAACCGTGGGGGTGAGCTTCAGTATGACACCCGGGGACTACCTAGTCGCTTTGCATATGCAGACTAAAAACAACGGTACTTGGAAGTGGTTCGGACGCAACGGAGCTAGCGTCGTCGGTTCTTTCGACGGTATCGAAACCGCTTACTACCTCGACGGTTTGAGCGCTTCCAGTTTCACGACGGCCTTCCCGGCGACGATCGCGGCGACGAATACGAACTACGTCCGCACGGGAGCCGGGGCTATGCGGCAACCGGGCTTCCTCCTGGTAGGGACGACCTGAGATGGCGGATAGCAACTTCCAAGACGCAGTAGTTCTCAACGGAGACTCTCTGTCCTTCCGAGGGGAGCAACTCATCGTTGGGACGGGCGCCGGTTCGAAGTCGGTAGTCTTCGGGGGCGACGTAGGGGCGGTCCATCTCGCGGCGAACCCGTCGGCGACCGTTACCGTCGTTGTCCCGACGGCTAACGGAACTCTCGCTCTTCGGAGCGACCTTGTATTCGTTGCAGCGGCCGGGGGAACGGCGACGAGCGGGACCGTCGTCTTTGCAAACGGGTCTGGGGTCTCGTTCGGTTACAACGCTCAGACGATCACGGCCTCGGTAGCGGCCGGAGCGACCGCTACGGGAAACCTCGGGGCGATCTCCGCGGCCGGTTCTTCGGTCTCCGGGGGGACGGTAGTCTGGAGTAACTCCAACAACGTTTCCTTTGGGATGAACGGATCGACGATTACGGCTTCCGCAAGTTACTCCCAATCTACTTCCCCCTCCGCTGTAGTCGCGGCCGGGGGGACGATTACGAGCGGAAGCGTTTCCTTCCTAAACGGCTCCGGGGTCTCCTTCGGAGTGAACGGACAGACGGTAACCGCCTCGGTAGCCGCCGGAGCGACCGCGACGGGAAACCTCGGAGGCGTCGGGGCGGCAGGGGGGACGGGTACGAGCGGGACCGTCGTCTGGAGCAACTCGAACAACGTCAGCTTTGGGTACAACGCGGGGACGATTACCGCCTCCGCAAGCTTCGCGGGAGGCGCGGGGGTCGCGATTTCCGCGTCGAACAGCCTGCACTCGACCGGCACGGTGTCTTTCGCGAACTCGAACGGGCTCGCCTTCGGTCTCGCGAACGGTACGATGACTGGCTCGTATACGCAGGGACCTGGCAGCGCCTTCTCTGCGCTAGGGGTCACGGCTGGAGCCGGCAGCGCATACCTAGTCGCTCTTCAGTTCGAAAACACCAACGGCGTCTCGTTCGCGATGACGAACGGAGATTTCAGGATTAGCGCGAGCCACGACGGTATCCGCGTGATCTCCAACGGGGGCGGCTCCTCGTGGACCGGCGCAACCGTAGTAGTTGCGGACTCGAACGGGCTGTATTGGCGTGACAACGGAGGGAATCTAATTCTTTCCTACAGCGGAGGGCTTTTCGCCGGGGGGAAGCCGCAGAACGCTGCCCTCGGCAACCTCTCGTTCAACGACGGGAACGGAGTCAGCTTCGGGATCGACGTTGGCGGCGGAACGGTAATGACGGCCTCGGTAGGGGCCGGCGCGACCGCTACGGGGAACTTCGGAGGCCTCGCCGGAGGTGGTCAAACGGGTACGAGCGGGACGATCGTATTCTCGAACTCGAATAACGTCTCCTTCGGTCTCTTGGGTTCCACGAGGATGACGGCGAGCTACGCGCTCAACGTCTCAGCCGGAGGCGGCATCGGAGGCGCCGTTTCCGCGGTCGCTTTTGCGAACTCGAACAACGTCTCTTTTGGTTACGACGCCGGGACGATCACCGCGAGCGTAGACGCGGCCTATACCGGTTCCTCCCTCTACCCCGCAAAGGGCCTTAATCAGGTCGCGGGGCAGCAGGGCCAGGGGACGCTTCACGTACAGCCGATCTCGGTGCCTTACGCTGTCACGCACAATCGCCTCTACATCCCGATCCACTTCTCGTACGCGAATACTGTAGCCGCGAGCGTTACCCTCTCGTACCGAGTAGCTCTCTACGATCGGAGCGTCTCGACTCTCAACCTCGTCAAGAGTTGGTCTACGACGATCGGGATGAGCGCGTCGAGTACAGCTAGCTCCCAGAGCTTCGCGGGTATGAAGCTCTTCTCGATCGGAAACGCTGGCGAGCTGATTACCGCCGGTCAGTACTACATCGCGATCGGGTCTTCTTCCTCGATGGCGGGAAATAACGCGTCCCTCTCGCAGATGCTCGTCTCCCAGCTCGCAACGGACTTCGCCGGACTCGTCGGAGTCGCCACGAACGCTACTCAGCAGTACGAGCTAGGGCTCGGGGTCTACTCGGCGGCGACCGCGGGTCTCCCTGCGGCTATTTCTCTCTCCCAGATTCGGGGTACGGCCCAGCTCGCGCTACGTCAACCCGTCTTCTACTTCGCCAGCGGAACGGCCTAAGAGTTCTCGGTATAGTGCCTCATGAGGATGAGGCCTGTTACCCGTCGGACGAACGCCCGAGAGCTATACGAGCGTCTGGCGAAGGAGACGGATACCTCTCCAACCCTCGTCCTTTGGAGGGACGCGGTTCTTGCGATAGGTCCCGATCCCGACAAGATCGACGCGCTGGCGGCCCGGTTCTTCTCGTGCTCAGACGCCGCAGGTTATTGCCGGGTCCCAGAATGTTCGGAGTGCGGGAAGTCTACACCGATGGTGATCGATGTCGGCGACCCTACGAATCGCCACGAGGGCGTCGTCGCTTACCTATGCGGGGACTGCCTACGAACCGCTCTCGCTCTCTACGAGAAGACCGAGATCGCGGAAGAGCAGGCGGCGGGTCGTTTCCGTAACTGCTGGCACCGGGGTACCCGAGGCGTCTCGGCCTCCTCCCCGGAGGGGATTCGTTTCCTAGGAGAATGGCGATGGCCAAACCCTTGCGAGTATTGTCGTAGTGGGGAGTCCTCGCCGTGACTAAGATGATCGACATCTCCGAAGCCGCCCAGAAGATGGAGGGGCTCGGGTACGACCGGATCGAGATGATCCACGGCTCGACCTATCGAGATTGCTCGACCGTCGTCGTTATCCCGACGCGGGGGATGGTAGATATTCGAGTCGTCCAATCCTGGCAGGGGATTATCGGCCCGATGAACCAGAAGAAGGCGATTCTCTACGCCCGGGGTCACGAGGTCGGGGTCGCCTACGATACGATGATTCAGAACATCCTCGACAACCCTGAGCTGTCGAAGTGGAAGTACGTCCTGACGTTAGAGGACGACAACATCATCCCTCAGGACGCCCATATCCGACTCCTCGAATCGATCGAGGCGGGTCCCTTCGACGCCGTGGGCGGAATCTACTTCACGAAGGGCGATATCAACATGCCGATGGCATACGGGGACCCTGCGGAGTTCGCTCGCGGGATGCCGTTGGACTTCCGTCCTCGAAATATCGTCGAGGCGCTTCAGCGCGGGAACGTGGTAGAAGTCAACGGCTTGGCGATGGGGTGTACGCTCTATCGGATGGACCTCTTCCGACGTTTCGCCTCTCCCTGGTTCGTAACCGTGAGTGACGTCGTTCCGAACAAGGGTCCGGCTTCCTTCACGCAAGATCTTTGGTTTTGCGAGCGCGCGAAGCGCAAGGGGGCCCGATTCGCGGTAGATTGCCGCGTTCGAGTGGGCCATTTGGACACGGCGACAGGGGTAGTGTACTAGGATGAAGAATCTTTTCAGCGCTTGGGCCGACCTGAACGAAGTCATCTCTCCGGACCGGAGTCGTTTCGACGTACTTCGGGAGCGTCTCCCGTTCTGTAAGGACGAGGCGGAAGCGAGAGAGCTAATCCGCGCAGAGGACTACGACATCCGATACCCGAAGATGCCGGAGTGGGACTACAAGAAGCAAGAGACCCCTACCAGTCGAAGCGATATGGGGGGCGGGGAGAAGATCGTAATCGTCGGGGGCGCCGACGTCGCCTCGGTCCGTCTCGATCTCGCTTGTGGGCTAAACCCCCGCGAAGGCTTCGAGGGCGTAGACCTCTACGGAGACGTAGCGAAGCACAAGGTCGATCTCTGGAAGTTCCCGTGGCCTTGGGCGGACTCCTCGGTAGACGAGCTTCACTCGTCCCATTTCGTCGAGCACCTCCCGGCGCGTCCGGTAGAGACGCGAGATCTCGTTCCGAGCCTTCGGAAGAAGCGGACGGCCGCCGAGAAGTCCTACATAGACAAGGACTTCTTCTTCGCCTTCTTCGACGAGTGCTATCGAATCCTAAAGCCGGGAGGGACGATGCTTGTTATCGTCCCGAACGCTCGTTCGAGTCGGGCGTTCCAGGACCCCACCCACCGTCGCTTCATCGTCGCCGAGACCTTCCTCTACCTCGCGAAGGAGTGGCGGCGACAGTGTGGCCTTAGCCACTACAATACGGTCAGCGACTTCGCCGTAAACATCGTCCCGATCATCCCGAAGGAGCTAGAGCTTCTCAACCCGGAAGCCCAGCAGCGTCGCTTCAACGAGAACTGGAACACGATCCTCGACTGGCAGGCGAGTTTGATCTCAAACAAGTCTTCTTCAACGCCTCTAGAGGAGTCGGTTTCGACTCGATAGGTTTCGAGAGGAGACCGTCATGGCGAACGCCCTATACGATACAGGCCGAGCGGCCTTCCTAAACGCGGACGTGGATTGGACCGCGGACAACATCAAGGCCGTCCTCGTCGATACGGCTCTCTACACCGTCAACCTCACGACCGACGATTTTCTCGCGGATATCGCGGTCGGCGCTCGGATCGCGACCTCGGGTAACTTCGCGGGTAAGACGAGCACCGCTGGCGTCGCAGACGCGACCGACGTTACGTTCTCCGCCGTTACCGGCGCGAGCGTAGAAGCCCTCGTTATCTACAAGGATACGGGCGTCGCCGGAACGAGCCAGCTCATCGCCTACATCGACACGGCGACCGGTCTCCCAGTAACTCCGAGCGGCGGCGACATCACCGTCGTTTGGGATAACGGCGCGAACAAAATCTTCAAGCTCTGATTTCTGAGGAGGCGACGACATGGCTCTCGGTACGATCATTGACCCCAACTCTCTATCCCAGGGCGTCGCCGACGCGGCTTCCGACATGGTGTTCGGTGCCCCGACCGGCATGAACGTCACCATCACGAGCGCGGGGTCGTTCCTTCCCGACCTTATCGCGGGCGAGTTCTTCGAGATCCGGGACCACTCCCAGACCGTGAACAATGGTCTATACATCGCGACGGGTACTCCGACTACCGCTTCCTTGCCGAGTACGAAGGTATCCGGATCAGCCCCGGTCACTTCCGGTTCCGAGCCGGCGACCGTCTACGCGAGCGTACGGAACGCGGAGACGGTCGCTTTCGGAAGCTCTAGCGGATCCGCTACTACCATGACGGGCACCGGGCTACCGACGCTCGCCGTCGGTTCTCGGTTCGTAGTCGAGGATCACTCCGTCGGAGGGAATAACGGCCCTTACGAAGTCACTACCGTCACCTCGGTGACGGCGAACTACATCTGCCGTAAGCTCACCGGAACCGATCCGGTAAACGCGGCTGGCGAAGCGCTCGCGATGATCACGGACGTGAAGTCGGTGATGTTCGACGTGGCGGCGTTGGAGATCTACATTCTTGAGCAGCCGTCCGCCATCGCCGCGCTCGACCTCGACGGGGTACTCGGACAGGCCGTGTACTCTTTCGCCGTCGTCTCTTGGAAGGATGATAACTTCCTGTTCGCGAACGCGGGTTTCCCGCTATTGTGCATCGACGCCGACGCCGGTAAGTACGTTCTCGGGCAGGATCCCGCTGGTAACAACAACGGTTGGACCTTCCGGGACAACGGGACTCACAGTATCCGATCGCGGAAGCTGACCCGAAACATGGGTTGGACCGAGGTCTCCTCCACCGGAGAGATCGACTACGTCTACTCAGGTATCCGAACCCTCGGCGCCTTCCTCGACCAGACGGCCGGTACCGGTGATACTGCCTACTACCAGTTCGGTACGGACACTACCGTCAACGACACCGTGGACTTCACTTTCGCCGGACCCGTCAACGAGGCGATTGCCGTCTACAACGGACTCGCGACGGCTGCGGGCGGGTCGTTCGCGATCACACTCACGAATACTATCACGCGGGGCGCGGGTAGCTGGATCACTGAGGGGTATAAGGTCGGAGGCCAGATCACGATTCTCGCCTCCGAGAACGCAGGGAACGTCGGTACGTTCGTGATCGATAGCCTCTCGGCCACCGTACTAGTGGTGGTTGGTACTCCTCTAACGAACAACGCCGACGACGACACAATGTACGCGGCGGTAGACAACCGAAACAGCGTCACTCTCCGTCTCCGTGAACGTACGACTCCGGGAGATTCGAACGCTCGAACCTTCTCTCAGTCGAACTTGGCCGCAGCCGGTGAAACGGTCCTCTCAAACCGTCTATTCACTTTCGGTTTGAGCAATTCGCAGGACCTCGACATCACCGAGTCCGACGCGAATATCGACGCGAACGCTCCGTACACAGGGATGACCCTCACCTACTACGCGACCCCTCAGTCTCTCGGCGGCTCCGGCGCTCTCGTCGGCGGTCCCTTTAACTTCGGGATCGTCATCGTAGGTAACAACGGTACGAATACCCAGGTCTACGAGTGGACCCAGAGGCAGCTCCGGAAGACCACCGATATCGACGCCGACGCCGACACGGCCATCGGTGTGACGATGGACGGTCTGATGCGTTTCGTTGGTCCTACCCTACAGGTAGGCTCCGTGGACGGCGGCCTGTCATTCCCTCGGAACCCGGACGGCGGCGGATCGGGCGTCTACATTTCCGGCCTGAACTCCGGTAGCGCCAACGACACTACCTACTACGACAATCTAGGTCTCGTCCGAAGCGCTCCGCTCACCGTGGCGGTGACTTTGGACTTCAATCAGACGCTCATCGATGACGTCGTCGGGGAGTACACTCTCTTCTTCGACCGTACGATCCGCACGACGGTCTCTGATCTCGTAATCACGGCGGTCAGCGGAGCTACCGGTACCTTTACCAGCGCCGGTTCGAATCTTCCTGCTACCTTGAACCAGGGTGTTGGCGCGTACGTGAGGATCTCCGGTCTCACCGGAGCCGACATCGCGATGAACGGGGTGTACCAAGTCACAGGCAGTATCGACGCGGCGTCCTACGACGTTACTCGGTACGACGGGTCTACGATCACCACAACGGTGTCTGCGAGCGTTTCGCTCGACCAGAACTGTATCGATTCCCCGAACGCGATCATCGTGAAGGACTCGACGAACGCGGACGTAACCGGGTTCACGACTACCGACTTCACCTTCTCTTTCGACTACTCGAACAACGTGCAGGGAGGCCGTACGTCAAGCACCGACGCGTTCGTACAGGCGCGTGCGATCGGTCAGACCGGCGCTCAGTTCACTCAGAGCACCATCCAGACGATCTCGACTAGCGCCATCACCATCCCGCTCTCGTCGGCTATCGAGCGGAACTTCAGTAACCCGTAAGGCTGCATGGAACGACGCGGCGAATGCAACCACTGCGGCTGGTGCTGTCAGTTCGAGGGCGTGCGCCGCAATGTGGTACGCGCCCCGGACGGCGGCCTGGTGCACCCGGACGATGTGCACTTCTACACTCTTCGCGGTGGAAGGGTCACGTCCGACGGTCGCGCGGTGTTGTACGTCGTCTACGACTCGGCGCCCTGCTCGGCGCACCACGTCAACAAGAGCTGCTCGATCTACGAGAATCGCCCCCTGACGTGTCAGGAGTTCCCGAGCGCCCCGGCGCAGATCGAAGGAACGCCGTGCTCCCACTGGTTCGAGGAGGTCGTTGACGGGAAGATAGTTCGTCGCGGAGGAGAGGGCTCCTTGTACCCCACGCCGCCGGTGTTCGAGGGATAGATGCCCGGGACAATCACTAGCGATCAGACAACGATCGAAGATGCCGAGGTAGTTGCCGACTACCTTGTGCTCGGCACGTTCGCGTCTGCGCAGGCACTGAACAACGACATCAAGGTCCAAGGGACCAACGCGATCAACGGGCGTGTATCGGCGAACAGCGCATGGTCCCTGGCTACAACGGGCGCCGCGCTCGATCTCACCGTCAGCGGTCGTCACGTTTGGATCTGGCTGCGCCTCCTCACATGGCCCAGCGCCGACACCCAGGCGAACGGCGGACTGGGGATCAGCATCTCATCTGACGTCACCCCCACGCTGACCGGAGTGTCGCCGAGCGACGGCCCGACGAACTCGAAAACCTGGTACCTCGGCGGGAGCGATACCGACATCACTACCGGGTGGGTCTGCTACTGCGTAGATCCCACCGGTACTCCGGACCTGACCCTCGGCACGCCCGTGATGTCCAGCGTCGATCGCGTCGGTCTTCGCTGTAAGGTCACCGGCACGATCTCGAACAATACGCGGAACGTCCAACACGACATCATCCGCTACGGTACCGGGTTGACAGTGAAGGATGGTACTTCCGGCTCGCCCGCCGCGTTCGCAGACATCGCCACGGCCGATGCGCTGAACGCGAACGCCTGGGGAGTCGTGACCCAGCAGTCCGGCGTCTACTTCATCAACGGCAAGCTCAGTTTCGGCACGGCGGCGCAGACCGCGCTCACGTACTTCAAGGACGCCGACCGGGTTCTCGTCTACCCCGCCTTCCCTGTCGCCACGACGTTTTACGAGATGAAGCTGGCCGGTGCGGCTAGCTTCATCACAACGTTCGAGCTGGGCACCCTCTCCGGCAGTCTAACGGAGGGGGGTTGCATTGTACGTGGCGCCACCGGCGCCATCTGGACTCTCACGGCGAACGCCGCGAACACGGTCCTTCATCTCTACGGGTGTGCACTCTCGCAGATGCGACGCGGGCTGCTGAACAGCTCCAGCGATGTATTGAATACCTCGTTCACCGGATGCGGTGATCTCGACGCCAACGGTGCGGATATCACCGGCTGCACCTTCCAGGATCTAGCAACCGCCTCACCCATCAGCGCCACCTACGCCATCACGGTGACGGTCGCGAGTATCCTTACCGGGAACACCTACATCGACTGTGCTCCGGCGGTTCTCTGGAACGTCAACGCCGACACGAACAGCAGGCTGGACAATTCGTCGTTCATCTCCGGAGGTACGGGCCACGGCATAGAGCTAGGGGCGAACTGCCCTACCTCGATCTCTCTCGTGGATGTTCTCTTCACGGGGTACGGGGGAACGCCAGGGTCGAACCCGACGTCTAGCTCGGGGAGCGCTAACGCCGGGGTCTACAATAACTCCGGAAAGACGATCACGATTAACGTGTCCGGAGGTACGACCCCGGCTATTCGGAACGGGGCCGGGGCGACGACCGTGGTCGTCGCCGCTATCACGATTACGTTTACGGGCCTCGTAGCGGGTACTGAGATTCGCGTTTTCGAGACGACCGGGGGGGCGGAGGTCGCCGGGACCGAGAGTACGGCCGGGACTACCTTCGCGGCTTCTCTACAGGCGAGTACGAACTACTTTGTCGTCGCCCTTGCGGTGGGGTACCTCTACGTGAGAGTGACGGGGCTTACCTTTACAAGTACCCAAGACTTCCCGATCAACCTCCGGGTAGATCCAAACTTCTCGAACTAGTGGCCTTATGGAAAAGCAACTATGGCGACGCCTAAGCGAGAGTTACGAAGTCGAACTTCAGGTCGGAGAGGCTTGGGTTTCGCACAAGCATTTCGACGACCTCGGGCGAGCGCAGTCGGAAGCCGTCCGTATGACCTCGGACAAGAGTGTACGGCGCACTCGCGTCTGTGCTACGAAGACCGTACAAACGCGGCTTCTCGTCTGCGAGGAGGAGCGTCCGATCCACGTCGCTCAGCCGTCTAAGCTCAGCCCGACCGGGGAGACGGTCGTCTGTCGAGGGTGCGGGGCTCCGAAGCGAACCGTCATGACCGACGGGACAACCGAGTGGGTGTTTTGCACCGACTGCTCTCGTACGTATCCCCGGTGACCTATGGCGGACGTTACGTTCGATCCGGTCAATCTGCGGATCGTAGAGATCAGCGCCGGAGGAGATAACGAACTCGATTGGTTGGAGATCTACTCGGAATGGAAGGTCTGGGTAGCTCAGTCGGATAACGCCAAGTACCCGCAGGCGTTCCGAGTCGTAGGCGGAGACCCTATTTCTCTAACCCAGAACCTCGGCTCTACCTTCTTCCTCCTGTTCCCTTGGAAGTTCCGACCCGCCGAGTTGAGTCACAGACTCACTCTAGTGGGCAACCTGTTCTCAGATCCCGCCGGAGGGACCGTACTCGTATCAACGCTCGGGAGCTACACCGTCCTGATCGAGCAGCGCGTCTCGAACCTGACCGACGCCGTGCTGCTCAACTCGCCAGAGATCCAGTACGCGAGCTTCGGCAACAAGGTCACGATCGACACAACGAGCAGCTACTCCGGGACCGCGTACCCCGTAGGCACCACACGCCAGCCCGTGAACAATCTCGCCGACGCGCTCCTCATTGCAGCGTTTAGCGGCTTCGATCTACTTCATCTCAAGAGTTCGCTGACTATCGCAACGGGGCAGGATGTAAGCGACTACATCTTGACAGGCGACTCCAACATGAGTCGCACGATCACCGCGCAGACTGGGGCCATCGTCAGTGGCGCTTCGTTCCGCGCGATTCGCATCGCAGGAGACTTCAGCGCCGGAGGCAGCGTTCACTTTCGTGGCTGCCTGATGGACGCCGTGACGCTGGGTTCCGTGACGCTGGAGGAGTGTGTTTTCATCAGCTCCGTGACGTTCGGCGGCGTCGGCTTCGTCTCCGCGGTCCTGCACAACTGCTGGGACGGGATCGCAGGCGGAGGCACCACTCCGCTGATCGACTTCAACTCGCGTCCGGTACAGCTAGTGTGCGACGAGTATACCGGCGACCTGACCGTCCGCAACAAGTCGGCCGCGCATCCCATGTCCGTAGACCTGATCTCGGGGCGAGTAACCCTAGAGGCCACGGTGACCGCGGGAGCTATCCAGGTGCGCGGCGTCGGCGTCCTCGAAAACAGTTCTGTCGGCGCCACGGTGGACGCTACTGGCCTGGTGAATGCCTCCGTCGTGGCGACCGCGACGTGGGCCGACGCGTCGGCGACCGCCCTTCAGGATGCGGTCGCGTTGATCCGCAAGGTCACCGGGAACCGCCTAGAGGTGGATATCGGCCAGCAGCGGTTGGAGTTGTACGACGACGACGGGACGACTCTCCTCCAGCACTGGTCGCTGGCTACGAACCTCGGCGAACCCGTAGTCTCGGGTTCTGGTGTCCAAACCAAGAGGGGTCCGCCTGAGCCGCCGCCGTGATTACTCATGGCCTGAACGAGTCCGGGGGTGGAGTATCTCAAGGGCTGAACGCAGCCCCTCCGAGTAGCGGAGCCGCCCAGACGATCTACCCGAGCGGGATCGCGAGCGCCGAGGCGTTCGGAACCCCTCTTCTCGTAGAGATCGTTCAGACCTCGGGGATCGCTTCCGGAGAGGCGTTCGGTACACCGACGCTTCGGCTCGGCGTTCATCCGAGCGGGATCGCGTCGGCGGAAGCGTTCGGGGCGGCGCGACTAGATCAAACGATCTACTTCACGGGAATCGTCTCCGCCGAGGCTTTCGGGACGGCTTCCCTTCACCCGACGATTTCTCCGACGGGGATCGCAAGCGCCGAGGCCTTCGGGACGGCGTCTCTCCTTCGGACGGTATCCCCGACGGCTATCGCGAGCGCCGAGGTCTTCGGTACTCCGAGCCTCGTAGCGCTTCTTAGGCCGACGGGAATCGCGAGCGCCGAAGCCTTCGGGACGGCTTCTTTCCTACGGACGATTTCCCCTACAGGGATCGCTTCGACCGAGGCCTTCGGTACTCCATCCTTCTCTCGGGTCGTAGCTCCGACGGCTATCCTGAGCGGGGAGGCGTTCGGTACTCCGGCGCTCCTACGGACGGTCGCTCCGGTCGCGATCGCATCGGCCGAGGCTTTTGGAACCGCGTCCCTAAGCCGCACGATCGCTCTTACGGGGATCGCGAGCGCCGAGGCCTTCGGGACTCCGAGCGTTGCGAAGGTAATCGGACCGACGGCTATCGCTTCGGCCGAGGCCTTCGGGACTCCAGACCTAGACCGGACTCTCTACTTTACGGGGATCCCGAGCGCCGAGGCCTTCGGGTCGGTTCGGATCTCAATCCCCTTCTACCCCGTCGCGATCCCGAGCGCGGAGGCCTTCGGTACCCCGACCGTCGCTTCGGTCGTAGCTCCGACGGGGATAGTTTCCGCGGAAGCCTTCGGGGCCCCTGTATTCGGTCAGGCACTCTTCTTTACAGGGATCCCGAGCGCCGAGGCCTTCGGGTCTCCCGAGGTCCAAGAACAGTTCCCTGGGCCTCTTACGGGTCGGACGGGGGTTTACGGACGAACCGAGCCGCGGAACGTCCGGATGGTTCCGGCGGAGAATGTCTGGCTCTACCCGCAGGCCAGTTTCGTCCCCCGCCCGGGTCCGGTCGTACCGGTCGATACGACGGTCTTTGTCTCTGGGATCCCGAGCGGAGAGGCGGTCGGAATTCCGGGGAGGGGGATGCACTCCCACTTCCTTTCGAGTTCTTTCTCGAACCCGGCGGAGAACGTCCTCGGGAGCTACCTCGAAGCGAGCCTCGTATCTACGGGTCCGGTCGTACCTGTAGATACAACGATCTTCGCCTCGGGGATTCCGAGCGAAGAGGCGGTCGGAATTCCCGGAAACGGGATGCGCTCCCACTTCCTTTCGAGTTCTTTCTTGAACCCGGAAGAGAACGTCCTCGGGAGTTACCTCGAAGCGAGTCTCGTCCCGCGACCGGGAGCGGTCGTACCGGTCGATACGACGATCTTCGCCTCGGGAATCCCTAGCGGCGAGGCGGTCGGAATCCCAGGCAACGGGATGCGCTCTCACTTCCTTTCGAGTTCTTTCTCGAACCCGGCGGAGAACGTCTGGCTCTACCCCCAAGCCCGTACGGTACCTCTACCGAGTCCGCCGGTGCCGATCGATACGACGATCTTCTTCTTGGGGATCCCGAGCGGAGAAGCCGTCGGAGTTCCCGGAAACGATATGCAAGCCCACTTCCTAGCGAATCAGTTCCAGAACCCCGTCGGCGGTATGGGCGCCCGGACCGTTCGATAACCCGGCCCTAGTAGAGGCTCTATATGGCTGTAGCATTTCTTCCCGGTGATACCCTCGGACAAGGCGACCTGGATATCTTCCTCCAGAACGCGGACGGGAATCCCGCGAACGCGGCGGAGATCACGTATGCAATCTACTACGTCGATCCGACTCCTCCGGAGACCGAGGTCCTAATTGGATCGGCCGAGCGGATTCCCCTGAACCCGAACGTAGGGGAATACTACGCCTCCCTACAAGTGCCCTCGAACGCGACGGTCGGGACCTACCGAATCCGGTGGACCTTCCGACAGTTCGTAGCGAGCCCCGAGCAGCAGGTCGTCCAAGAGTGGGCGGTCGTAGGAGCCGGAATCGTTGCGATCCCGACGTACTCCGCGAACGTCACCGCGCTAATCGGGAAGCTTAGATTGCTTTTGCGCGATCAAAATCCCGACAAGTTTTATCATTTCAGGCCCCCGGAAGCGGAAGGCAATATCGGCGCCTACAACCAGGTCTTCGGACAGATCTGGGAGGACGCCGAACTTCACGAGTACCTAGAACGAGGCCTCGACTGGTGGAACATGTTCCCGCCTTCGACCGAGGGGATGGATACCCTCGAAAAGCTCTGCGTCGAAAAGTCGGTCTGGCGAACGGCCGTACTCTGGGAGGCCATCGTTCACGCTTGTTTCGCGATGTCAATTAACTGGGTCGCCGACGAATTCGATTACTCGATCGGCGGAGTCTCCCTCTCGATCGAGAAGAGCGCAAAGTACGAGTCTCTCAAGCAGAACGCGGAATCGCAGTTCGACAAGGCGACCGAGGCGAAGGCAAGGACGGTGAAATTTATCAGGGGCCTTCAGCAGCCTAAATACGGGATCGGGATCCGCAGTGCCTTTGGCCCAAATGTAGGTAAGGGGGTTTTGAGTCCGAGAAATTTCCTGTGACGGTTCCGGTTAGGTGGGTTTTAGTCAGACTTGGTTCGCGTACGTCGAACCTCTAAACGATAGAGACGGGGATGGGTCCCGAGTATCGGAAGAAGCGCATCCAAGATCTCGACGAGAAGGTCCGGAAGCCTCTGGATGATCTGATCCGATACTTGAAGAGCGCTGGAGTTCTATAACGCCTTCGCCTTCTTCGTAGAGGCGGCTCCGGCGTAATCCGTCTATCCTTCGCGCCCGGAGTATGGGCGGAGATCTACCGAAAGCGTGCCGGATCGTCGGGGCGATCTCCGTAGCGGAGCGATTCCTCACGGCGAAGGAGTGGGGAGACCCGACGAGGATCGTCACCTACTACCGCGACGCCCTCGCACGGTTCGACGCTACCTTTGCGGAGTACGGGGATGCCCCGCATTCCGGACTCGTCCTTCAAAAGGACCTCGTCCCCGTCTTCAATGCGTCGCGGAATCTCCTAGATTGGATACTCCAAACTCGTACGATCCCGCCTCGTAAGGCGAAGGGGATCGAGATGGTCGCGCGTCTCTTCGAGAAGAGACTCCCGAGCAATATCCCCCCTTGGTACGCGAAGAACCGAGCGAGGCTCCCGCTCCTTATCGAGGCGGCGGAGTGGCCGGCCCGGTCTTCCGAGTCCGACGTCGCGAAGGTCGGCTCCTTCACGCTCCACAATACAGTCGGCGCTCCTCTCGCACAATTCGAAGAGATACAGAAGTTGGTAGCGGTGGCTGAACGCCATCTCTCCGTTCTCGATTTTCGGAAGGTCGCTTACGGGGACGTCTACGTCGTCGGTCAAATCAAGAAGTCGAATACCCTCGCTCGGTACTCGGTCGCGGAGGACGACGTCTACCTGCGGTCTCTTGCGAAGAAGGGGGGAGACGACCTTCGGTATCTCCTTCACGAACTCGGGCATCGCTACTGGTCCAAGTTCTTAGGGGTCGCGGGTAAGGCCCTAATCTACAAGCTCTACTCCGATCTCAAGTATGCGAAGACTCCGGTCGAAATCCCGAAGGTCGGGGACCGTATGCCCTTCGCGTTCCCAGGAGAGAAAGAGCCTTCGTTCGTAGTAAGGGCGGATTCCGCGAACTTGTACCTATCCAAGGACGGGACGGTACCGGACTCTCGGGTAGAAATCGCCAGTCTACGGAAGGCTCTCCGGATCGAAGCGAACTTCCCGAGTACGTATTCCGCGAAGGACGAGGACGAGTTCTTCGCGGAGTGCTTTGCGTTCTACGCTCTTGGGCGTCTAAAGCCGGAACTACGAGAGCGTTTCGAGACGGCCATCCAACGAAGAGTATCGGCTCGGTTCCTCGTAGCGGCCGACGAGCCTGAACTTAACCTAGCTTGGGTAAAGGGCGTCCGGATCTGGGTAAAGAAGACCTTCGCGCCGAAGACGTACCGCTCGGCCGAGGAAGTTCAGGCCCACCTCGTACAACTAAAGACCGTCGAGTTCCCGAAGTTCTCGGACTATCTCCTCTTCAATCGCGGTCTCCTCCCTAGGGAGAAGGAAGTGGAGATGAGGTCGATTATTGACCGCCTCCGGGACAAGGTTGAGGTCGAGCTAAAGGCTGCGAAGGATATTCTCGGGGATACGGCGAGTCGCGTAGATTGGCAGATTCTATCCGCTACTCCCGGTACCCCGGAGAGCAGAGACCGTCCCGACGTTCGGAAGTTCTACGAAGAGAAGCCGGAGGGGCGCGACGAAGCTCTCCTAAGAGGGACCGCCGACATCGCGACGACGGGCTTAAAGGAAGTTGAAGGGATCCTCTCCGGAAAGCTCCTTCGCTTCCTTAGTACGTGGCTCGAAAAGTACAGTAAGGGGGAGGACTTTATCTCTCCTGAGGTCCTCCTCGAATATGACGTCGGTCGGATGCGGGTCGTCTACGACTCGAACCGTAAGGGCGGTCGAGATCCGAGAACCCTCGCCGAGTATATCCCGGCACTAAAGAAGGCGAAGGCTCTCCTCGAACGAAGGGGGTTCGGGTCCCTTTGGTACGGGACTACCTTCGTACGTTGCAAGGATTGCGGAGGGGTAAATCCCCACGGGGCCCAATTCGGGGTCGGGGGTCGTTACGTCTCTTCGACCGATACGATCGCGATCTTCTCCGACCCGAAGGACGGTATCGCCTCGCTCATGATCCATGAGCTAGGCCACCGGTACTACTACAAGTTCATGAACTCCGGGGACCGCGCTCGGTTCGATTCTTATTTCGGGGAGGTAGCGGCGGTCTCGGACTACGGGTCTAAGGCGACCGAGGAAGATTTCGCCGAGGTCTTCGAAGCTTTCGTAACCGGTCGCGATATGAGCCGAAGTCAGATCGACCGGTTTAAGGCCTTCCTCGCCGATAAGGACCGACGGCGACTCGCTTCGAGTCCGGTCGTCCTCCGTCCCGCGGGGTGGAGGGCTACGAGCGACGAGGGCTTCGAGTTCCTCAACCGGCTAAAGAAGCCCGGACACTTCTATCGAGGGATGACGAACGCGGAGTACGTAGCGACGGCTGGACGCCGAGCGCCGATCCGATCGACCGGCGCTTACTCGCACGTATCCGAAGGTACGAACTTCTCCGACGATCCCGCGGACGCCGAGGGCTACGTAGACTTCGGGCGCGACGACCCACGAAAGACCGGTCGCGCGAACTACCTAGTCGAGGTCGAGAAGGTCGAGACTATGTACCGGGATAAGGACGGGTACACGAAGAGTCGCGAGCCCGTACCCTTCGAGGCCGTTACGCGCATCTGGGAGATGTACGCGGAAGACGATGCCGTCTGGATCCGAAGAGTAAAATAGGGGCCTAACGCTTCCGACTCGCGGTAGCTCGTCGCTCTCGACGGTTCGGAGGCCGGGTAAAGGCGACCCGAGAATCCGAAGAGAACTCGGCCATGAGCTGCGCGTTCCTCCGATTCAGTTCGGCCTGGGTAATGAGTTCGGGAGTGACCTCGCTACCCGACTCTAGGATTCTCCGGACCCCCTCTTTGAAGTCCTCTGGGGAGAGGGGCTTCACGAGAGGGAATGGCTAGGGACCATGAATCGCTTCGAAGGAACGAGAACCTTGCAACCAGGGCTCGAACGCTTCTTGTCTTCCGTGAAGAGATGCGTTCCCGGCGTCCCGCTTGGCGTGAAATTAGGCGAGAAATCCGGGTGGGGGGTCGTAAGCCAGACCGTAGAGACGAGCTTCGCGCCGACCTTCCCGGTCCAGCTCAACTTCACGCTGGTGACGTTCCCAAGTCGGAACTGCTCGGCGAGTTCGAGAAGGTAGCGGCAGATTTTCACGTTGGGTACGGTGGTGTCTACCCTTGGAGCGGACTGCCAAAAGGTCTCTAGAAGAGAAACCTCCGCGGCGATCTTCTTCTTCAGAGCGCTCTTCGAGGGGGCCTTTCGAACGGGCTTCGTAGACTTCTTCTTCATGCTTTAACGTTACCGAGCCTCTCGGTAGGGTCCGGGATGAGACCCCAGCTACAGACCGAGTTCGGGCCGAAGGGTAGTTGTTTCTCTACCGCCCTCGCGTGCATTCTCGATCTCGACGTTTCGGAGGTCCCTAACTTCAATACTCACTTCGAACCCCACGCGAACTGGTACCGAGCCTTCCGCGCTTGGGTACGGGGGAGAGGGTTCGATACGACGTCTTGGGCGTACGAGATTCTCCTAGATTCGTCGGCTCGAAGGGCCGTAGTCCCTATGACCCCGGTCGAGTACGCGGTCTCCTTCTGTCGCCTCGGAGGCCTAGATACGATCGCTTGCGGGCTCGGTCCGCGGGGGTATAAGCACGCGACGGTCTATCGGGACGGGGAACTCGTTTGGGACCCGCATCCCGAAGGCGGGGGGCTCGTGAGAGTAGAGGAGTTCCACCTCGTTCTTCCCGCCGCGGAGATAGCGAAGCGAGAGGTAGAAGCGGCGGTCCGACGCAAGCCCCCCGCGAATAGCTTACCTATCGGGTAAGGTTTGTTATGACTAACCTCAAGATTCTCCTCCTTTCCCTTCTTCTTTGCTTCGCGGTCGGCTGCGGCGGATCTCCGGAGCCAGTAGACGCATCCGTCTCCGACGATGCGGCCTTCTCCGACGAGGACGGTTCCGTAGACGACTCCGGTCTAGTAGACGATGCGGGTTCCGTAGACGACGCGGGGGAGACCCCCGACGCCGCCTCGGACGAGGACGCTTCCGCCGACGACGCGGGCGAGCCCGTAGACGCGGCCTGAGCGTAACGACTTCGTGAAGCGAAGCGATCGGCGCTGGGAGGTCTTCTTAGATCCGGGATCAACCCCCCGGGTCCAAGAGGACCATGTCTCGCACTCGACATCATCACGCTCAGGGTAGTTTCTGGCTCGGCCGGGAACCCGCCGGGTACCGTCGCGCACATGTGAAGCGTTGGAAGACGCGTTGCAAGCATCTCGTTCGGACGGGCCGCTTCGACGTTCTCCCGCCGCTAAGGCAGAAGTTCGGCTGGTATTGGTAACCGGGAGCGTAAGATGTACGTGAAGCTCGATTTCTTCATGGCCGGTATCGGATTAGCGAGCGTTATCCAGCTCGTTCTCGGCGCGTACGCGGTGGCCTTCGGACTCTCGTTTATTTCCATCGGTTACTTCCTGGTGGACGACGCGCGAAAGCCGAAGCCGTCGGATCCGGGTTAAAAGCCTGGACCCCGGCCGTTACCTAGCGTATGGAGAAGAAACTCGTCATTCTGATCGGGGCGAGCGGCTCCGGGAAGTCCTCCTGGACGGCGACTCAACCCGATCCGGTCGTTTGTTCGGCCGACGATGGTATGATGGAGGACGGGGAGTACCGGTTCGCGTCGTACAAGCTTTGCGCCGCTCACGAGGCTTGCTCGGACCGGGCCTACTGGTCCATGTACCACAAAGCCCCCCTCGTCGTAATCGATAACACGAACACGACCCTTCGGAGCGTCTCCGACTATCTCACGATGGGCGAGAAGCTCGGGTACTCGATCGAGGTCGTCGTTACGCGCGAACGTGACCCGGAAGTTCTCGCGGCTCGGAACCTCCACGGCGTCCCCGTCGAGGAGATTCGAAGTCAAGTCGCAAAGATCGAACAGATGCTCCAGAGTTGGCCGGGGTCTTGGCCTCGCTACTCGTTCGTCGGTTAGTCCGGTCCCCGGAGGCGTAATAGCCTCGGAGGAAACATGGACGACCAAGATCCCGAGGACCGGAAATTCGACTTCGATACGATGATGCGCGAGGCGCGCATCGGGTACGCCGAACTCTCTTCGCGAAGGAAGGAGCTTCGGGAGTCGATCGAGAAGCTTCTCGCGGAAGAGGCGCTCGTCGTCGCGCAGTCCGAGAAGCTCGGGAAGATGCTCTCCGCGATGGGCGTCGAGCCGGAAGAGAGCCTTTCGCGCCCGCGTCAGCGCGGAGATCTCATGGCCCTCTCGTTGAAGGTCATCGAGGATCTCTTCCGCGCGTCCCCGACGACGCTCGGCTTCTCCGAGGACGAGATCGTCTCGCGTGTGAAGGCGCAGGCGCCCTTCGTACACGAGCGCTCGATCCACAACGCGCTCCTTCGCCTGGCTCAGCAGCGACCGGGGAAGGTCTCGCGTACCGGGAACTCGCGCTCGACCTACGCCTACACCTTCTCGGACGTAGACGTGACCGTCGCCGCGTGGACGCCGAAGACGCCCGCGTTGGAATGGATCGATCCGAACCTCCGCTTCGAGGACAAGCCCGCAGAGGCCATCGTCGCGGCCTCTCCCGAGTCGTGAAACGGTCCCGACTCGAAAGGCGGAGAGACTCGCGGGAAGAAGGATGATATGACAGACGAGACCCTCACGCCTCTACAAGAAGACGAACGAGCCGCGCTCTGTGGGGATCGCGTCGCGACTCTCCGAGTCGTAACCGCCGTTCGGCGCCTCCGCGCTTCCGCGGCGAACCTTCTCGCGCGCCGGTACCGAGACGGGGAGTGCGATGCGGTTGCTCTCCATCAATTCGCATCGGAAGTGGAGTCCGTCGAAGAGTCTGGAGAGGACGACGAATGACGGCTCTCGAACCCGACCTAAGGTAGAAAAGCCCTGGGGTCGGCCGTTACCGGTACGAGGCGAAGCATGAGAATCCGAGGGAAGAACGACCCCGAAGCGAGGGTGAAGAAGGCGGCCGAGCGATTCGCCGAGCCGGAGAATCGGGCGAAGCTCGCTACCTTCCCGCATCCTAGCCCTTTCTTCGCGGAGAAGGGTCGGACGCTCGCCGACTACGTCGAGGCGAAGCTAGGTCCGACTTCGCAGCTCGGTCTGAAAGCGAAGCTCACCGCGATCTACGAGGCCCAGAAGGCTCTCGACGGCGGAACCGCGGGGCAGATCCGGGACCGGGGACGAGACGACGAAGCTCTGAAGCTCCTTCGCTTGAAGGATCCGGTCTTCTCTCGTCGAATCCCGGGCCGCTTCGGAACGGTCCTCGAAATCCACGAGAAGGGCGAGTACGGCTGGGGAAGCCTCGAACTCCGTGTCCTCGTGAAGTGGAACGACGGCGAGGAAACGAAGGAAGCGGCCCTTGCGCTCGTCCGTGTCCTCGTGAAGTGGAACGACGGCGAGGAAACGAAGGATCCCTCGGATCGATACACACTCGCACATCCGAACGAGATCCGAGATCTTCGTCGTCGAATCGAGCAGCAGAGTAAGAGTAAGAGTAAGGGGTAGGGGAAACACCCTAGGAGGAAATCGTGGCACGAAAGAAGCGTTCCGGGGACATTCCGTCCCGTCGTAGAGATCCGAAGGCTCGGGTTGGATTCGTCAACTTCCCGACCGAAAAGTTCCCTTCGACCGGGGAAGGAGGGGTCTTCGTTCGACTCGTCGTCCTCGATACGAAGGGGGACGAAGAGTACATGAACCGATACGTTCCTTGCTGCGGAGGGTACGTTTCGTTTTTCATAGACGAGACGTTCCTAGGGGACGATCTCCGGGATGGGCTGGTACGAAAGCTCGGTCCGGAGCCTAAGACCCCGAAAACGGAAACGGATCGCCGCGGGTGGAAAGCGCGCCACACCTTCTGGGAAAAGGTAAGCAAGATCTCTCGCGAGACGGAACTGAGGTATTTCCCTGGATTGGAAGACTCCCCGTCCGAGGAAGCCTCGAAGGACCGAGATCGGTACCTCTCTCGTTCGTTCGTCGCAACGGTTCTTCTCGGGGCGACCGGTTGGTCTAATTCTTGGAGGTGCCGAGTTCGGGATCTAACCCCAGAGGGCAAGGCGCTCTACAAGAATTTCCAAAAGCTCTACCCAGGATGTGAGATCCGCCTCCTAACTTTCCTCGATACTTGAGGCCTTCCTTTGGACCCTGAAGCCGCTCTCGTCTCCGCTATGGCTACCCTCCTCGAAGGGGACTTCGAGGAATGCCGAGAGTTCCTCGAAAACTATCGGGGCTGGCGAGCCGGCTTTGGCTTCGAGCCTTCGGAAGGGGACCTCCGCCACGACGAGACCCTTCGCCTCTCCTACTTCCTCGAAGGGGGTCGGCGGCGTAGGCCGAGCCTACGAATCCCTCGGACGGCTCCCTTCTTCCTGAAGTGGCCTACGGTTAGGGCGAAGACCCGGTGGATCCGAGTCCGGTTCCCTCGCGCAAAGGCGTAGAGAGAACCATGAGTACTCACGGCGTCTACGTCATCCGGCTTCCCGAAATCCGAAAGCATCCGCAGGCCGATAGCCTCGGACTCGTCGAGATCGAGGGCTACACCTGCATCGTTCGGACCGGAGACTTCTCGGCCGGGGATCTCGCGATCTATGTCGAGCCCGACTACATCCTCCCGGGCGACGAGCATCCGTTCTCCGCTCTTTGGAGCTACCTCCCGGCGGACGAGCGGAGGATTCGAGTTCGGAAGTTCCGAGGGATCTACTCCCAGGGTCTTCTCATGAAGCTCGGGGAGCTGAAGGACCGAGTCTCGGAGGGCTCGGAGGTAATGGCTCTCCTCGGGATCACCCGCTACGATCCGTACGAGACGGTAACGCAGGACGGGGAGCGCCCGAGCGAGTCTCTCCAGCACCTCTCCGTCTACGACATGGAGAACTTCCGAGGTGGAACGCGTACGACCGGTCGGAAGTGGAAGGACCTCTTCCAGATCGGGGAGCGTGTCGTCGTCACCGAGAAGATCAACGGTAGAAGCACTCGCTACGCTTTCCGCGAAGGACGCCTCTGGGTAGGGGGCCACCAAGAGTGGGTACGAAAGCCGACGGATACCGAGAGTCCCTCGATCTACTGGGACGCGGTGAAAGACAACCCCTGGATCGAGACTTGGTGTCGAAGCAACGAAGACAAGATCCTCTACGGGGAGGTCTTCCGCGGCGGGAAGAAGATGCACTACGGGATGCCGGCGGGGTTCGCGGCCTTCCTCGTCTTCGACGTCTACCTCGGGGCTCGAAAGTGGATGGACTCCGAAGTTCTCTTCGGTTCGGACTTCCGGGCCGACGGTCTCTTCCGAGTTCCGGTCGTCTACGACGGTCCCTTCGATTTCGAGAAGATGGAGGCGTTGGCGGAGGCGGATAGCGTTCTCCGTACGACCGGAAACTTCAAACCCCACTACACCGAAGGCGTCGTCATCAAGCCCGCGGTCGAGCGCGTCGATCCCGAGTTGGGTCGCGTACTCCTGAAGCTCGTCGGGAACCGCTACTTGGAGAAGTCGTGAAGCCTTGTTCGATCGATTACCTCCCTTCGGAAGGTCCCTGCCAGTGGTACGACGGGCACGCGGGTCCTTGTCGAAGGCCTCCGGATTGGAAGCTTTGCGGAGAGGCCTCACCTAGCGGTCCGTGCGAAAAGCCGTCCGGGCATAGGAGCCCTTGTGAAGGCCCCAAGCTCGTCGAGGCCCCTCCGATTTCCCTTTCGGGGGTGAAGTGGCTATGTAAACAGCGGAAGGAACTAATCCACGCGCGTCTCGCGAACTACACCGAGAATCTTCGGGATTCGGCGAATCGGCTCGATCAGTTCTCGAAAACCGGGTCGGGGCTCTACGGGGGAGAAACCAACCTCCCGGCGAACGCTTCGGAGATCAAGGAGTGTCTCGCTCTCCTTTCGTTCATCGAAGAAGTCGAAAGGATGGCGGAGAAGTGACCGAACGCGCGGATGCGGCGCGAGGAAGAAGAGAGACGCGCGATGTATCCGATCCCGATCCGTACGAGGTCCTGCGCGTCGAGGAGGAGCCGGACCACCTGCGGCCCCGCGCCCTCTATGCGATCGGCGAGAACGGCAACCTCTGGCACGTGACCTTCGTGTGCCCTTGTGGCTGCGCCGAGAGCATCTCGCTCAATCTGCTGCCGGACGACTCGCCGCGCTGGACACTGCACGAGCAACCAGAGGGGCCGACGCTCGAACCATCGGTCTGGCGAACCGCAGGGTGCCGTAGCCACTTTTTCGTCCGCCGCGGGCAGATCGTGTGGTGCCACGATCCTGCTGGGCGAGGTCGTACCGAACAAGCGCCGCGAGCCCGTGACCGACGGCTCGAGTAGTCGCTTCCCGTGAAAAGCGGCTGTTCGATCCCCCTACGCGTCGACCGTATCCCCTGGGGCCTTCGTTTCTGCGCTAGAATACGGGATGGCGGGGTCGCGACGCGAGTAGGGGGAAAAGCTCCCCCCTCGCCCGTTACAGGAGCGAGGATAGCATCGTGAAGACCAAGTACCCGAGAACCTTCCATCTTCCGTGGTCCCTCGGGGCCACCGACGACGACAAGACGCACTCGCTCGAAGACGTCGAACGGATGTTCGGGGGGCGCGAGGTCGTCGTAACCGAGAAGTTGGACGGGGAAAACACTTCCATCTACGCGAACGGGGAAACCCACGCGCGGAGCCTTGACTCCGCCTCTCACGCCTCTCGGGACTACGTCCGGGGGAAGGCCCGCGAGCTTGCCCCCCAGGGCTTCCCGGAGGGTTGGCGTATCCTGGGGGAGAATCTCTACGCTCGACACTCGATCGCCTACGATCGGCTCCCGGACTTCTTCGTCGTCTTCGGTATCGCGGACGTCTCGAACGTCGCCCGCTCCTGGGACGAGGTCGAGGAGTGGGCGAACCTTCTCGATCTCCCGGTCGCTCCGGTTCTCTACCGGGGCGTTTGGGATAAGCGTAAGATCCAAAACCTCTTCCCTCGTAGGTCGGACTTGCGGTCGGACGGCGGGACGGCGGAGGGATACGTAGTTCGTGTCGCGAGCGACTTTTCGATGGACTCTTTCGAGGAGAACGTCGCGAAGTTCGTTCGAGAGAACCACGTGCAAACCGACGTACATTGGATGCAAGCAGAGGTCGTGCCGAACCGGCGCGCGTAGGTGGGTCGTGGGTCTCTCGAAGACGGCTAGGATCGAAGCTCGTACGGCGGCAGAGGCGCTCGCCGCTAACCGCCGTATGAGCCGTCTCAACGCCAAAAAGGTGGAGGAGGCGAGGGCTAGGGACGTCGCGACGACGCTCGCAAAGTACGAGTCTCCGATCTTCGGGTCTCCGGACGGGCGTCGTTTCGCCGAGTCGGAACTCGGGCTCGCCGTCGGGAAGCTCGCCCCTCGATTGCTGGAGAACCCTCCTTACGTTTCGGCTCTACAGAGAATCGCCGCGCGTCGTCTGACTTGGATCCGAGACCTGAAGGATTGGGTACCGAGAGGGAAGGGGTCGGTTACGGTCTTTCGTTCTCTCGCCGAGCACCTCTTCTCGAAGTACAAGACCCCGGCTCTTCTTTGGTCCGCGTTCTTCGAGCGCGATACCGCCATCCAGGTGGCCCTGGAGAATCTGGTGATCAGCATCGCGGGCGGTAACTCCTTCTACGAGGAAGTGAAGACCGGTGGGATCCACGTACCCCTGACGCGGAAGATGTGTCACGAGGTCCTCGCTTCGTCCTCGGACCTCACGTTTCTCCAGGCTATCCGCCGGGTTCAGATCGACCATCTCGGGGGCGATCGCCGTTTGTGGAAGGCGTGGCTGGCGACGCGTCCGGGCCGCTCGCTCGGAACCGAGGTGGACGAGACGTTCTGGAACTCGGTCTTGAATTGGCTCGCTCAGAACCCGATGCTCGATCGGACGCAGGTCTCCCCTCTTTGTGACTACATCACGACCCGACGGAACGAGAACCGAAACTTCTCGATGAAGGGTCGCGCGGCGAATCTCCTGATCGAGGGGATGGAAGCCTGGCACGCCGAACTCCAGGCGGGGAGGGCGCAGCGGAACGCGCCACACGTACCTCGGGCGGAGAACTACCTCCCTTCGGGCTTCCGGGGCGCCGTCTACGACCGTACACGGGAGGGGAAGGGAGGGAAGATCGTTGAGATCTGGAAGTTCGAAGAGATCTTGACCTTGCGAGACCTTACGCAAGAAGGACGGGCGATGCACCACTGCGTCGCTTCCTACGCGGCCTCGATCGAGCGCCGGGAGATCTCGATCTGGAGCCTCTCTCGCCGAGATAACACCGGGAACTACCACGCCCTTACGATCGAGGTTCGGAACTCCTCCCGGTCGGTCGTACAGGCGCGAGGGGTCTGTAACAAGTTGCCGAGCGGACCGGAGGCGAACGTCTTGGCTATGTGGGCCCAGAAAAACGACCTCACGGTAACCGGCCGCTGGTGAAAGTGTAAAAGCCCCTCGGCGCTCGTTACTTGAGCGGAGGGTGCGATGGAAGACGAAACGCGGCTCAGTCCCTGAAGAAGCGAGTGAAGAAGGTCGGGTAACTTCCGCCGAGAACGGATTTGGGATAAGGGCTATGGGCCCGCCTACGAAAAGGTAGGCCCCTATGATTTCCGCTGTACTCTCGCTCGTCCTCGTCGTCATCGTTCTCGGGTTGATCCTCTGGGTAGCCCAGCAGTTCATCACCGACCCGATGCTCATCAAGGTCATCCGCGTCATCGTCGTCGTCGTCGTCGTTCTCGCCGCCGTCTTCTTCATCGCGGACTTGTTCGGGGTAAGCCCTGGCCTTAACATTCGCAGCTAGGTTCGCCAGGGACCCGGCCCCGATTTGGGGTCGGGTTTCTTTCTCTATCGAAAGAGACTCGGTTTCTTTCTCTATCGAAAGAGACTCGGTATGACCCTCCGTAAGTCCTTGATTCGCCTCGCCCACGAGAACCCTGAGATCCGAGGTTCGATCCTAGAGGTCCTCGCCGAGACGGGGAAGACGGCCGGAGGGCGCGTCGAGAGCGTCGTGGAAGAGGTCGTCGAGATCGGTCGGACCATGCAGAACCGAATCCGCCACCGCAACCAGGGCGGCGGAGATAGCGCTTGGCTCCGCTCCGCGCTCCTCGAAGAGGTCCGGAGGTTGGAGAGTTCGGCGAAGGTTCTCCGGATGTTGCTCGAACGCGACGAAGGCTACGGCCCGCTACGGGCCGCCTCAAATCAGAACGGGAAGAAGTAGCAGGTCGAGGGGGCGCTAAAGGCGCTCAACGATCTCCTGAAGAAGGCCGGCATCAAGACGCGCTGGTCCGACGTCGGCCAGGAAGACTTCCCGGTTGCCCTCGGGCAACTCTCCGGGCTTCTACGGTCCGCGGAGGTCTGGGTCTACTGGCACAACCCAGAAAAGGCGGAAGTCTTCTGGCGGTACGTGCTGAAGAACAGTCAGCAGACGCAGGAAGTTCCGATCGGAAGCGTCGCCAACGATGATGGCAAGTGGGGCTTCATCGCCGAGTAGAAAAGACCCTTCGTTGCCCGTTACCGGGGCGAAGGGATACTTTCTACCATGTACCGATACCTACTCGTCCTCTCGATTCTCCTCAGCCCAATTCTCCTCAGCCCAACCCTGGTCTCCGCTCAAGTGGAGGCGGCGGCTCGAACCTACTTCGACGCGGGGAACCTCGCGTTCGGGGAGGCGAGATGGGTTGATTGCGCTCACGACTTCGAGCGTTCGTTCTCGATCGTCTTCGCTCCGGAGCTTCTCTACAACGTCGGGCTCTGCTACCAGAGGGCGGCGAGCACACTCCCTGACGCAGAAGCGGGACCCTTCCTGGAGCGCTCCCTCGTGGCGTACCAGCGGTACCTTCGGGAGATCCCGACCGCGACCGACGCGGGCCCGGTTCGGACTTCGATCTCGGACCTCCAGGGCCGACTGACTCGGATCTCAACTCCCGATGCCACGTCGGAAGTTCCCGAGGTTGCGTCGGTAGAGGTCCCCGATGCTACGTCGGCGGCCCCCGAGATTGCGTCGGCGGTTCCTCCGGTAGCGGAGGCGGTTACGGTTCCTCGCGGGGAGTACGTGGCTACGGTCTCGACCGGCGCTCTCGCCGTTCTCTCGACAGTGATCGCGATCGGACTCGGAGTCCACGCCCAGGACCTCTACTCGAACCTCTCCGCGACCTGCGGACGTACGGAGGCCGGTTGTACGGCCTCGGAGATCTCGGAGGTCGATTCCTACGCGGTCGGAGCGAACGCGATGTACGGGGTCTCCGGAATCGCCCTAGCGGGTACGGGAGTCGCCTTCGGCTTCGAGTTCACAGCAACGACGACCGTTCTCCGGGTCGGCGGTAGTTTCTGAGGACCGGATAACGCCCCTATACCACCCCCCTCGGGATGATATGCGCAAATACCTCCGTTCTGCAACGATCCGTCTCGCTCACGGAAGCCCAGAGCTTCGCTCGGTTCTTCTTCCTCTCCTAGCGAAGGATGCGGCGGCGGTTTCACGCGGCCCCCTTGAAATTCTCGCTAGTAAAGAGGTCGGAATGCCGGGGAGCCCTTTTGTTTTCGTCACCGTCAGGGGGCGGGTCCGTGCGGTCTTTACTAGAGGTCGTCGCGATCTAGCCGCCGCGATCAAGTTTGCACGCAGTCTTCCGGGAGGTTTCAGCGAAGAAATGGGCAGCGACGTCCTCGTCGAGGATGAAACGGGCGTCGCTTGGGACCAGCAAGAGGGGTGAGCCCCGAAGCAGCCTTTCACCCCGAGACGAATATGATGACCGACGATAAGAAAGAAGCCCGAGGGCGTATGAGTAAGAAGACCTTCACCGACTCTTACATCGAGGAATCGCTCTCGTTGACCCTTACCGACGCGGGTAGGTTCGCGGTTTCGCCCGGGAAGGGCGTAAAGGTCTCTCGAAAGAGGGCCCATGACTGCAACCAAGTTCGCGCTCCGTTCCTTCGCCGGCTTGCCTACGAAGTTCTACCGCGTTGAGCGGGACGACCTCTCGAAGCAGGCGCCGTCCGCCAAGAAGTCTCCCGCGCACCACATCTTCGTCCTCGACCGGTCCGGGTCGATGTACGGGGATATGGACCCGATGAAGACGATGGTCGAGAAGCTCCTGACGCTCGGGGAGTTCGATAACGACTCCCTCCGCGTCTCTCTCGTCTCCTACTCGTCTCAGGGAGACGTCAAGCTCCACTTCAAGCGCGTCTCGGTCGGCGAGGTGATGAAGGCGGGGAGCGCGTACGTCAAGGAGATCCGCTCGATCCGCGCGACCGCGATGACGTGCATCTCCCAGGGTCTCGTCATGGCGGAGACGCTCATCGACGACAAGGAGATGACGTGCATCTCGCTCCATACGGACGGCTGGGCGAACGACCGCTCCCCCTCGGAGGAGGCGCGGGCGATCGCGGCGGTCGTCGAGAAGCTGAAGGCGCACCCGAACGCCTTCACGAATACGATCGCGTACCGCGGGTACTGCGACTACAACCTCCTCGCGTCGATCGCGAACGGCCTCTCCGGAGTCTGCATCCAGGCCCTGACGCTGAAGCAGGTCCACGACGCCCTCTACGCGGCGACGGCGCTCCTCAACGGTTCGATGGCCCCGGCCCTCGAAGCCTCGCGCGGGAACGCGGACTACGTGACCTTCGTCTCGAAGTCGGCTCGGAAGGTCCTCGGTTCGTCGGAAGGGCTCGTCGTCCGCGGTCTCGGGGAGAAGGACGACCGTGTCGTTTACCGCTACTTCGAGATCGACGAAGCTGGGTACGGGAAGCTCTCGGTTCCCGAGACGCTCGGAACCGCTTCGGTCGGAGCGATCGCCGCCCTCGCGCGCGCCTCGCTCAGCGAAGGTCGTCTGAACGCCGCGAAGTACGCGCTCGTCGCGACGAAGAACGCGTCGCTCATCGGAACCCACGCTCGCGCCCTCGTCTCGTCGGATGTCGCGAAGTTCGCGAGCGCCCTCGAAGAGCAGCTTTTCTCGGAGGCGGCCTACGCCCCGACGGCGGACTACGGCCTCCCAGCTGCGGGCCCCTCGGTCCTGCGCGTCCTGTCGATCCTCGACAAGTACGCGAAGTCCCTCCAGATCAACCTCACGGCTCTCCTCGCCGGCTACAAGCGCCGGGGCGTGAAGCGCATCCCCGGGACGCGCGCCGAGGACGGGACGGTTACCCCTCCTTCGGTCGAGTCGAAGTACCGGACGGCGGGAGAGGACTGGATCGCGGTCAACGGTTTCGAGATCAATCGAAACAACGCGACGATCAACATGCTCGTAAGCCAGCCCATCGACCTCTTCCCTCGCAACGGGAACGTTCGGATCGCCTCGGTCTCCGGCGTCGATCTCTCGGGGCTGAAGTCCTTCAACAACTACACGCTCGTCGGAGACGGCTCGCTCAACGTCTCGGCGCTGATGGTCCGGACGTCGGACAAGCGGTGCTTCAAGGAGCTGAAGGATCTGAAGCTCGTCTCCGGCGAGTACAAGCCGAACGAGCCCTTCGCGATCTCCTTCGCGGACCTCCCGCTCGTCGAGTACGATGCGACTTTCGATCCCGTCGCTCCCGACGAGATCCGGACGCTCGCGAATCTCACGGTTCTCTCGAAGATCCTCTCGGGAATCTTCAAGGGCGAGTCGGCGTCGCTTACGGGCGACCAGATCGCAGAGCTGAAGAAGAACTACCTCAGCCCGGCGATGAACTTCTCGCCTCCGACGACGACCGAGTACAAGGACCTCGCCGAGGCGATCGCCGAGGGCAAGGTCGATACCCGGCTGTCGTACAAGATCGACATCGGCGTCCCGTCTCTCTCTTCGGTCTCGAAGCTGAAGTCGGGGAACGAGTACCTCGCTCGTCGCTTCACGGCTGAGTTCCTCGGCAAGCCGGTCGAGAAGCCGACGCTCGACCAGGTCGCCGTCTCTGGGGTGAAGTGGGGCGTCAAGAAGCTCACGGCCGCGACGAAGCTCGACGAGATCGATGCGATCTCGTATCCGATCTACGAGGGGTTCCTCGGACTCGGCTCGACGACCGAGGTCGCAAAGGTCCTCGGGCTCGCCGGATGCGAAGACCCGGACGGCTTCCTGAAGACCGTTCGAGGCGCCCCCGACCGAGACGACGCCGTGGCCGCCGTGAAGGACGTTCTCTCTTCGGTAGAGAGCGCGATCGAGTCCTTCTACGATCGAATCCGCCCGCTCGCCTTCTACGTCGGCGCTACCGGGCTCGTCCCGGATTCGCTCGACGCGACGGCCTACACCGCCGAGCAGTTCGCGACGAAGTATCCGGACGCGAAGCTGACGAAGAAGGAGAAGGAAGAGGGAACGTTCTTCCTCCTTCCGAACGGCCTCGTCATCACCGTCTACGTCACGGCCGAGCACTACTCGACGACCCCGACGGCGGCCCCGAGCGCGTAACCTGAAGGCGGGGGCCCGGCGGCCCTCGCCTTCCTCTGTCCGGTAGCTAGGTTCTAGTTCCTCCGTCTGTATGGCGGCGAAGAAGAAGGTTCCGGATCCGATCTGGGAGTACGAGGCGAAGACGGTTCGCGTTATCGACGGCGACACCGCCGTCTTTCGCGTAACGAAAACCTTCACCCAAGAGGTGGACTTCGGCTTCTTCGTAAAAGACACCGTCTCTCTGACTAAGTCTGCGGAGATCAGCTTTCGGTTCCTCGGGATCAAGGGTAAACAAGGCCCTACTCGACGGCGGGTTCGCTCTCCCGTACGCCGGAGTCGGCGTCAAACCGGTCTGAATGACCGACGTCTATTCTTGGCGCGCCTACGACCTCTCGTGGTGGGAGACCGGTATAGGGGCGTTGATGGTACTCGCTCTGATCGTGATGATGATCACGGAGCGTCGAAGGTAGAGTTTCCTCCAAGGGAGCGTTGGTATGAACTGGAAGGTCCCGTTTCGTCAGGTCTACTGTCTCTCGTTCTCGGACTGGGTTCGTCAGACGTTCTGGTGTCACGCCGTAATCCGCGTCTTCCCGAAGGCGGCGGACCTCTCGACCGACGCTCTCTCGGACCTCTACCGCGAGCGCCCGGAGATGATGTACGAGCAGTATGAGTCCTTCTTCCGGAAGACGTCGTCTCCGATCGTCTCCGAGCTGGATTGTCGCTAGAGAAGGAGAGAGGTCTGCTGTGCGCGGCAACGATGCCGCGGAAGGCAGGTAACGATGGAAAAGAAGCTCGAAACCGGAAACCATGTGATGTATATCGACGCGCACCGAAAGGCGCACGACGCTATCGTCACGGCGGTTTGGCCCTCTATGGGGGGTCGAGACGGGTGTAATCTCGTGATCGTCTGCGAGGACGAGAGCAAGACGGATCCCTACGGTCGTCAGATCGAGCGCTTCACTTCGGTCGTACACCTTTCCCAGCAGCCCGCGGGCGGTTGGTGTTGGTGTTGGCCGGATGAGACGCCCGTTCAGAGCTAACGTCTAGTCTCAAGTTGGTGCCGACGAGGTGCCAATGGCTTGAGCGTCCATCGTTGTCGCGCAGAGCAGATCTCCCACGGGTAGAGACGGGCAGGAGAGACAATGACCGATAATCAGACCCCGCCCGAAGC
>ENA-ORBV01000588-ORBV01000588.1-microbial-mat-metagenome-genome-assembly--contig:-NODE-588-length-83433-cov-11.375306_pt1 | contig 83433 bp, 64 predicted proteins | sample MGYA00237777_ERZ505514 | MGnify/ENA primary metagenome ERZ505514 (study PRJEB26160, sample SAMN06269048) | microbial mat metagenome | isolation source: Oligotrophic lake microbial mat | place...
TTTTTCAAGCAGAAGACGGCATACGAGCTTCGCCTTAGTCTCGTGGGCTCGGAGATGTGTATAAGAGACAGGTCGCACGCCCGCTCGCGATCGTCGCGCTGGGCCTCGGTCGCAAGCGCGACTTCGACGATCGACTCGACGTCGAGATCGCGAAGCTCATCCAAGATCGCACGCGTGCGGATCGCGATTCGATCGGCGTCGCGGCGCTCGTCTACCAAGTCATGGCGCCGTGCGAGGAGTTGGAGAGCTACGCACTGCGCATGGTGAAGGACGACAGCGAGTCACCGAGCGTGCGTTGCCGCGCGGTCGAATCGCTGCGCGCTTCACATGACGATGCGATGTTGTCGGAGATGCAGAGTTTCTTGTCGGAAGCGCGTCTCGACCTGCGACGGTCGGCGGCACTCGCGCTCGGCGACTTCAAGAACTCGCTCGCACTGCCGGCTCTGATGACGGCGTACGAACTCGAATCGGAACCGCTCACGCGCGTCTTCATGTTGTTATCGATCGGGAAACAGAGCGGTCCGAAGGCTCTCGCGTACTTGAGCAAGGTGATCGAAAAAGGCGACGGCGGCATGCGTCGCTGGGCTGCGCTCGGGCTCGGAATCGCAGCGCGCGAAGTCGCGGACCTGGACGTGACCGGCAGCATCGGACACACGATTCGCGAGGCGACGTCGCGTGAGCGCAACCAAGAAAGCATGGGTGCGTACTGGCTCGCGTCGGGCATGGCTCGCGACGAAAGTGCGTGCTCGAACCTGCGGGCAGCTCTCGCAGATGCAGCGGACGCGCGTCAGCGCATGTACGCGGCGAGTGCACTGGCCCTGCTCGGTGGCGAGGCCTCGCTCCAAGTTCTGCGTGAACGCTTGAAGGTCGAAGCACAGCCTGTCGTTCGCGTGGGCATCGCGGATGCACTCGGCATCCTCGGTGAATCGCCAGACGTTCCGGTCATGCTCGAGATGCTGATGAAGCTGAATCAGCCGACTCTTCAGGGGCTGGCCGCGTCAGCGATGGCCGCGAACGGATCGTCCGCCGCGTTGATGGCGTTGTCGGAATTGGCCAGAACGGAAACGGGATCGAACATCCGGCGCGCAGCTTCGATCGAAGGCCTCGGGATGATTCTCGCTCAGGTCCAGCGGCTCGTGTTCGCCGACGTGTCGCGCGAAACGAACTACACCGTGTTCAACGAGTGGATCGCGGCGGTGTTCCAGACGACGCTCTAACCGGGCGATCAGCGCGAAACGAGACGAGTCCCGAGCAGTCGATCGACGATCGATTGCTCGGGATTCATCATGGCGCGCACGACGAGCGCGATCCAAATCGATGCGGCAACGACGGCAACGATCGCAGCCGGGATCTCATGGCCTTGGCTTGCTAGTCGTCTCGCCGCGTAGAGAGCGCCGAACAGCGGAGTCCAAGTGAGTACGGCTCGCACGCAACACAACCAGCGCGCCGCGTACTGGCCGCGCTTTCCACGCACGCGAACACCGAAGATGGAGAGCGTGAGACCTCCGCGCAGGACGAACGAGAAAAACGTGGCGCCGAAGCCCCAAGCCCCCGCGAGAATCACGGACAGCGAGAGAGCCAACTTGTAGGGACTACGGAACATGTCGAGAGCGGCTCGCGCGGGATCGTCCGTCTGCATCGTCTCCACCAAGACCTCGGCCGACGTGATCTGTCCTTCGTCGATCTGCACGTGTCTCGCGCGGATCTCCTCGATCATCTCGAGCTCAGGTGGTTTGAATTGTTTCACGGTGGTCCTTCCCACCGGATCGTCGAGCCCGTGCAACAGCAGGATCTCATGGGCCTCGCGCTCTTCGGGCGAGAGTATTCCGATGATGCTCTTCTCTTCCCTTGCTTCTTTGTCGCGTTGCAAGATGCCCATGCTGGACGTGAGACTGAAGATCGGTGCGAGGAGGTGCAGTGTGGCGACTGAAAAGCACACGAATGCCAGTGGTCCGAAAGCGCTGATGGCCAGCTGAGAAGTACGAGCGTGTCGCAGCAAGCGTGCTGGAATGTCGTCGAGTTCCTTGAGGTCCTGAGCAAGCGCTGCGACGCTCGAGTAGGCCTCGGCCTCACCCACCAAGCGCTTCACGATTCCCTCGGCCCGGCCCGGTAGATCGCGCGGCAGCTCGAGTGCTCTGGGTCCGACACCTTGGAGCAAGACGCGCGACGCTTCGTGCACGAGCGTCACATCTGCATGTTGAACGAACGGCCCGGTGCCGATCGGCCGATCGAGCACACGCAGATTCCAATTGCGATCGATCCAAACCTGTTCGAGCGCCACACCACCGGGTCGATCGCCGTCGACTCGCAATTCACTCACGAGCGCCGTCAAGAGTTGATGCGCTCTCCACCACTCCAGAGGAGGACGTCGAGCTGCGAAAATCGGCAAGCTCGTTCCACCGGGCGATTCGAACACGTCACCTCTGCCTTCGGGCGTTTCGATGGTGCCCAGCCAGCGCAGTCGCGCCGGCCGTGAAAGAGAACGACGAGATTCGTCCGCCAGTCCGGCGAGCTGCGTCGGTACGTGTATCCACACGCTGCGTTCGAGTGTGGAGTCTTGCGCTTTGATGAGGCGACCGATGGGCGTGCTTCCGACCAGACCCTGGATCGCGTAGTCGCCGATCTTCTCCTGCGACTCGTGACCGGGCGCCAGGTCGAACTCCGGTGGAGGCGAGGACAGCTGCGTCCGACGGAACGGCGATGAGGTTGGCGTCACGATTGTTCCGCTCCACAATTCGTGAACACCGCGCCAACCGTTGGACCGACGTGCCGTCACGAACAACAGCGCCAGCGAAACCAGCGAGCCCAACGAGGCCACCACAGCCGCTAGCGCAGGCGGCGCGATGAAGAAGGCTGCGCTGAGCCGGATCAGCACCGTGGGTAGGTTGAACACGAGGCCACGCAGAGCCGCTGCCGAGGGGCTTTTCTCCCTCGATGACACGGAGATGACGCGCAGGCCGAAGATCCACTTCCCGATCGTCGTGCCGAAGAGGCCCTCGCCGATCCAGAACACCGTGAAGCTCAGCGCGTGCATCGCGAGTTCGCTCGGCAATGACTCCGAGTCGACGCTACCGTCCGACACGCGGAGCACATCGAGATCGAACACGCGCTGGAGCGCGAACAGGCCTGTGCTCACCACGGAAATCAGGGTCGCATCGACCATGTAGGCCACGATGCGGCGCCAGCGCGCGGCGATTCCCGCGCCCGACTTCGAGAATGGCGCGAGGGCCTCACGGAATTCGGCCAAGTCGCGGAACCGCTTGGCGGGTTCACGCTCCATTGCGCGGAGTACGACACGATCGATCGCACGCGGAATCTCCGGGCGAATCGAGCTCGGCGCATCGGGCGACTCGGTCAAGATCCGCGCGAGCACTTCGCCGACGTTCGATCCCGAGTGCGGTGCGCGACCGGTGAGGATCGCGTACATCGTCGCGCCGCACGAATAGAGATCGCTGCGTCCGTCGAGCGCTCTTCCGCGCACCTGTTCGGGGCTCGCATAGAGCGGCGAGCCGAGGAACTGGCCGGTCTGTGTGAGTTGCACGTCGAGCTCGAGCGTGCGCGAGAGACCGAAGTCTCCGATCTTCACGCGACCCTCGTTCGTCACGAAACAGTTCGACGGTTTGACGTCGCGGTGGAGGACTCCGGCTTTGTGCGCAGCTTCGAGCCCGTCGATCAAATCGATCATCCAACGCACGGCCGTCTCGATCGGGATCGGTTCCTTGCGCGCGACTTTGTCTTCGAGCGTTTCGCCGTCGACGATCTCCATCGCGATCGCGGGTGCGCCTTCGACCTGATGTGCGCCGTAGACGAACACGCAGTGCTCGTGACTGATCGCCGCAGCGAGTCGCGCTTCGCGTTGGAAGCGTTCGTAAGCGACCGCCGAAACAGTGAGATCGGCGAGCAGGATCTTGAGCGCGACGCGACGGCCGGATGCGATCTCCTCGGCCTCGTACACGACGCCCATACCGCCTCGTCCGAGTTCGCGCCGCAGTCTGAAACCAGCCGCGTCGCGCGGCAGATTGGTGTCGCGAATCGGTGTGGGGGCGGGGGAGCTCACACGAGCATTCTAGGGATGAGCGGCTCGGAGTGCGAGTAGAAGGGCGGCTGCAAGTCCTTGTCTTACTAGGGTTAGCGTCATCTACGCCATTCAGGTCAGAATTTTCATCGGGAAACGAGGTAGTATCGAAGTGATATCAAACCGATATGAAGCTGGCCGGGCCCAGGCGGCCCAGAGGAACCCATGCAATCCCGCAACGTGTCCAAGGAAAACGTCTTCGCGCCGATCTCCGGCTATCCGGTGCTCGTGCTCTGTCTCGCATTGCTCGTGGCTGCAGTCGCGGGCTTCGTCCAAGCCGGTCGACTGCACGAGCCGGTGTACGCGTTCGGCGCCGTCGCGTGCTTGATCGCGTTCAGCCTCCTCATCGGCGGCTTCTTCATCGTCGAGCCGAACATGGGGCGCGTGCTCGTCTTGTTCGGTCGCTACCGCGGCACGGTCCGAACGTCCGGGTTCTGGTACACGAACCCGTTCACGTCGAAGAAGAAGATCTCGCTGCGCGTGCACAACCTGAACGGCAAGACGCTCAAGGTGAACGACTTGCTCGGCAACCCGATCGAAATCGGTGCGATCACGGTGTGGCAAGTGCGCGACAGCGCGCAAGCGCTGTTCGACGTCGTCGAGTTCGAGAAGTTCGTCGAGGTGCAAGCCGAGTCGGCGGTACGCGCGGTCGCCAGCAAACACCCGTACGACGACGATCACACCAACTTGGTCAGTTCGAACTTGCGCAGCAGCGCAGAACTCGTGGCTGAGGAACTACAGCACGAACTGCAACAGCGCCTCGAGATCGCCGGGATCGAAATCCTCGAGGCGCGGTTGAGCCATCTCGCTTACGCGCCCGAAATCGCCGCGGCCATGCTGCAACGTCAACAAGCTGGGGCAATCATCGCGGCTCGGCGACTCATCGTGGAAGGCGCAGTCGGCATCGTCGAACATGCGATCGCTGAGCTGTCCACGAAGAAAGTTCTGCATCTGGACGACGAGCGCAAAGCGTCGCTCACCGGCAACTTGCTCGTGGTTTTGTGCGGGCACCAGAGCCCGGTTCCGATCGTGAACACGGGCACGCTCTACAACTGAAACGAGATGGGAAAGCCTGAGGAAACGCAGGATTCGGCCGAATCCAAGGAGCGCAAAGCGTTTCTCTTACGGCTCCAACCGGAGCTGTTCGAGGACTTGCGCGCTTGGGCCGGTCAGGACCTGCGTTCCCTGAACGCGCACATCGAGTTCTTGTTGCGCGAAGCGGTGAAGAAGCGGCGTGGACCAAAGAGCGGCTGAGGCGCTCGCTATCATCCGTACCGTTCCAAGCCCCTCATCCGGAGATTTCATGTCGCACGCACGCGCACTTTCGCTCTCGCTCCTCGCACTCACGTTCTACAGCTGTCAAACGACGCGGGTGCATGACGTACTCGACGATTCTGCCGGGATCGAGTCGGCCAAGCACGCGTTTCTCACGGCGTGGACGAAGGAAGCCGGCACGGCGTTCACGCTCGACAAACTGTCACGCGCGGTGGACACGTCGGAGAAGTTCTTGTCCTTCGACGGCATGTCGCAAGAGAAGACCGTGATCGAGGGCTGGAAGGCGTACGCGGGAATTTGGGGTCCTGGAATCAACGGATTCGCGAGCGGCTCGCTGTCCGAGTCGCGCGCGGTGTCGACTTGGATCGGCGACGACACGGCGATCACCGCGTCGATCGCGCGCCTCCAAGCCGTGATGCCCGACGGAAACAAGCTGGACGTGCTCGGGCACCTCACGCTGGGCTACCAAAGACACGACGGCGAGTGGCGCGTCGTGCACGAGCACATGTCGCTCGGCGTCAAACCGTGAGCGGCTACCAGTAGCGCTCGAAGTGCACGTTTCCCGGTGTTTTCGGCGTATTGGTGATGAAGCCGCGCGCCGCGAGTCGTAGGCGCACGTCGTCGATCATCGCTGGATTGCCGCACAGGAAAATCTGCGCAGAGAGCTTGTCCAGCGCGAAGCCGGCACGTGATTGAAAGCAGGCCGGCTCGAGGGCTGTCTGCACGTGCCCACGCAGTCCACTCCAGTCGGACGAGCGTGATTCACGCGAGAGGATCGGCACGTAGCGCACGCGTCGATCGCGCTTCGCCGCACCGACGAGTTCGTCGTGATAGGCGAGATCGCTCTGTTCGCGCGCTCCGTGCACGACGACGAGGTGTGCGAAACGCAACGTATCCGAACCGTGTTGTCGCAGCATCGAAACGAACGGCGCGACGCCGGTGCCCGTCGCGACGAACACGAGATCTTGTCCACGCGCGACACGTTCCATCGTGAAGTGACCCTTCGGCACCGGGTCGTGCCACACGCGATCGCCGATACCGTAGCCGCGCAACTTCGGCGTCAATTTGCCGCTGTCGACGAACGCGATCAGGATCTCGTACGCTTCGTGCTCACGCGGGGCGCTGGCGATGGAGTACGAACGCTTGACGAGTTTCGTGCGCGTCGGCGCGTCCGGCGGAGGCGCGACTTCGTCGGCCGGCAGACCGAGTTGGATGAACTGACCGGGCACGAACGGGGCGACTTCGCCTCCGTCGGGGCGCACGTGCAGGATCGCCACGCGATCGTTCAGATCGCGGCGAGCGACGATCGTCGCATTCGGTGCATGAGGGTCGGGTGCGTTCACTTGGAGCTTTCGATATAGGGCTTTTTCTGCGTGTACAACTCGATTCGCGCACGAATCCCGGCCACTGAATCGCGCTGGCCCGAGCGCTCGGCGATCGCCAGAGCTTCGAGCGCTTCGACGCGCGCCTCGTCGTATCGGCCGGTGCGTGCGAGCGCCGCTGCAAGCGCGTCGATGACGGCGGAGTTCGTGCCGGCCGTTCTTTTCGCCCAACGCTGCGCGATCGCCAGCGCTTCTAGTGGAGCGGCGACTTTCTCGTCCGGCACGACCGCGAGCAACCATGCGAGCGAGATGCCGAGGCCGACGTCCTCCGGATTCGCAGCGGCTCCTCCGCGAGCGATGTCCACCGCGCGCGCCCACTCCTTCGCAGCCACGAAGATGTAGCGCAGGTTGTTCCAAGCCTCGGGATCCTGTGGATACAGCTCGATCGAGCGCGCGAGTTCTGCGACCGCTCTCGTCGCGTCGCGATTCATGTAGTAGGCGGTACCCAAGCTCATGTGGAAGCGCGGATCATCGGGACGCAATTTCAGCGCGTTCTCGAAGCACTCGATCGTTCTGTCCATCTGGCCCAGCCGTCCGTGCAACGCGCCGAGATTGGCCCAGGCTTCCGGTGCATTCGGATCGAGCTTCAGCGACTCCTCGTACTGCACCTTCGCCTCGTCCAGGCGATCCATGGATGCGAGCGCCGCTCCGGCGTTGACGTGCGACATGCTGATCTGCGAGTCGCGGGCGTGAATCGTCCAGTTCGAGCACACTGCCGCGACGAACAACGCCGCGACGGCTGGAATCAACGTCTTCCAAGCGCCGACGCGAGCGAGCGCGAATCCTTGAACGAGGGCGAGCGCCGCGAAGACGATCACGATCGGGACGATCGGATAGCGATAGCGACCCATGACGTAAAACATCACGACGCCGGTGCACAGAACTGCGAGCAACAGGGCGAGCACGCCCAAGTCGCGACGCCTCGGCCAACCCAACACGAGCCCGGCTGCGCAGAGGGGCAAGATGATCCCGAGATGAATGAAGCGCGACACGAAGCCCTGAAAAGGCTCGTGTTTCTCGTAGAAATACTGATCTTCGGCGTCGGGTACCTCGAACCAATTGACCAGCAGAGCCGCCTTGAGCCCGAGCAACTTCAACCACGCGACAGGTTCGTCGCCGATCCAGGCGAACGCTCGATCGAACCAGAACTTCGACACCTCGCGCGGTGTGAGCTTGCGTCCCATCTCGATCTCGGCGAGTTCGAACGCATCGCCACGCTCGAGCGAAGTGTCGCTGCGACCGGGTCGCAGGGGCGCGTAGATTCCTTCTGCCCCAGGGCGATTGCCGATCCAAAAATTCGAACCGGCCTGCGATGTCGTGATCAGGAATTCGCCGCCGACGTGGTGATTGCGCCAACCGATCGGTAGCAGGAGTAGCGCCGCGCCAGCCGCGAGCGACGCGACCCAAGCACCGCGCAGTTTCCACGCGTGCTCGCGAAAGCGCCACAGGACCCACAAGAGCAACGCAGGAAAGAGAAGGATCGTTTCCTCTCGCGTCAGGAGAAGCGCACCGAGCGCGGCGCCGAGTGACAGAAAGCGCAGGGCGGTCGGTGTCCTCTGAACGCGTGAGATCAGCCACAAGAGCAGGACGACGATGAATCCACCGATCGCGGCCTTCTGCACCAGCCCGTCGAAGAACACCGCCGGTGGGTAGATCGCGAGGATGACGCCAGCGACGACTCCGACCTTGTGTGAGACGAAATTGCGCGCGGCCAAGAAGAGCAAGCCGCACGAGGTCGCGCCGAGCAGCGCCTGCACGATGCGGATCGGCCAGAGCCCGTCGCCGAAAACAGTCTTCAAAACGGCCAAAAAATAGGGATAGAGCGGCGCTTGGTAGAAAGTCTCGCTGCCCATCCAATCGCCGGCCGCGATGCGCCGCGCCCACGCGTCGTACTGCCGACCGTCGACGATCAGGATGTCGAACAGAGGTACATCGCGCGCTTGCACCAAGTGGATCGCGCGCATGACCAAGGCGAGCAGGGTGATCCAGCCGAACGCGACGAAGACGCGTCGACGATCGGCGCGCTCGAGTTCTGCGGCCATGATCTGCGGGTCGATCTTCGGCTGCATCTTCTTGCTCATGGCTTCGCCGCCGCCTTCGCGATCGTCGCCGCGTGCTTGCGCGCGAGTTCGCGGTAACGGCCAGGTGTCCGCAGAATCAAGTCGACCTCGCGCTCGTTGAGTTCGCGCTTCACGACTGCGGGCATGCCGACGACCAGCGACCGTGGAGGAACGATCGTGCCTTCGCGTACCAAAGCGCCCGCGGCGATCAACGAGCCTGCACCGATCCGTGCTCCGTCCAGAATGCGAGCACCGATGCCGACGAGCACGTCGTCTTCGATCACACAGCCGTGCAAAACGGCCGAATGTCCAATGGAAACCCGATCGCCGACGATCACCGGCCATTCGCCGAGCGTGCCGTGTACGACGACGGCGTCTTGAACGTTCGTGTCGGCGCCGATGCGGATCGAGTTCACGTCCCCGCGCACGACCGCGCCGTACCAGATGGACGCGCGATCGCCGATCACGACGTCGCCGAGGATCGTGCAAGTCGGCGCGAGGAACACATCCGCACCGATGCGAGGTGTCTTGTCGTCGAAGGGGAGCACGAGTGCGTGCATGGGCGCGATACGATACTGAACGCTCGATCGAACGTGTCGCGCGCATTCGATCTACTGTGACGAAGCCTCTCGCAACTCTGCCGATCGACGCGGTGCTGCCGGAATTGGTCGCAGCGTTGAAGCGTCATCCATGCGCAGTTCTGCGCGCGCCGACGGGAGCCGGGAAAACAACGCGCGTGCCTACTGCGTTGCTCGACTCTGGGCTCGCCGGCGCCGGAATCGTGTTGATGCTCGAGCCGCGTCGCATCGCCGCAAGAGCAGCAGCCCGACGCATGGCCGACGAGCGCAAGGTCGAATTGGGCGCAGAAATCGGCTTCCACGTGCGTTTCGATCGCAAGAGTTCGCGAGCGACGCGCATCCTGGTCGTCACCGAGGGAGTCGTCGTGCGCATGCTGCAAGACGATCCGTTCTTGTCGCACGTCGGCGTACTCGTGTTCGACGAATTCCACGAGCGCAGTCTCGACACCGACTTGGCGTTGGCGATGGCGCGACGTGTGCAGAAGGACGCGCGACCGGATCTGAAGATCCTGGCGATGTCGGCGACGGTCGCTGCACCGGCACTAGCGAAATGGTTGGGCGATGCGCCGATCGTCGAGAGCGAAGGCCGCTTGTTTCCAGTCGAAGTTTCGTACGCAGCGCGCGACGACGATCGACCGTTGCACGCGATCGTCGTGGGAGCCGTCGGTCGCGCCTTGGAATCGACGAACGGCGACGTACTCGCTTTCCTACCTGGCGTCGGTGAGATCCGCCGCGCGCACGAAGAGCTCGACGCGTTGTGTCGCAGGCGCGACGTCGCGTTGTTCGATCTGTACGGCGATCTACCGGCAGAAGAACAAGATCAAGTCTTGCGGCGAGCGACGCGGCGCAAGGTCGTGCTCGCCACGAACGTCGCCGAAACTTCGGTGACGATCGACGGCGTCACCGCGGTCGTGGATTCCGGGCTCGCTCGCGTGATGCGCTTCGATCCCGGCGTCGGACTCGATCGGCTCGAACTCGAGCGCATTTCGCGCTCGAGCGCCGATCAACGCACGGGTCGAGCGGGTCGCACAGCGCCCGGAACATGCGAACGCTTGTGGACCGAGCGCGTGCAGCACTCGCTCGAAGACGCGATGGAACCCGAGATCCGCCGCGTCGACCTGGCCGGCAGCGTGCTGCAGCTCGCGTGCTTCGGTGAACGCGATCTAGCAGGTTTTCCGTGGTTCGAAGCGCCTTCCGCCGCCGCGTTGAACGCCGCGATCGACGCGCTGAAGAAGCTCGGTGCGCTGGACGCGCGCGGTATCACCGAAGTCGGAAGGTCGATGGCGCGCTTGCCGTTGCAACCGCGGCTCGCGCGCCTGCTCGTCGAGGGTCACGCACGCGGCGTCGCCTCGAGTGCGTGTCTAGTCGCTGCCATGTTGCAAGAGCGCGATCCGTTCCAGCGCTCGCGCACCAAGACGGCGCGCGTGACCGATTCCGACGTCGTCGATCGCGTGATCGCGCTCGAGAAGTTCGAACGCGACGGTTCGACGTCGACGGAATTCGGATCTATCAACACAGGCGCAGCGCGCTTCGTCACGCGCGCCGCAGACGCGTTGCACCGCGAGTTGGAGCGCACGCTCGGCCGCGAATCCGAACGCAAGTCCTCCGCCTCCGAGGCTCTGATGCGAGCGCTCTTTGCCGCGTACGCCGATCGACTGGCGTCGCGTCGCGGTGCCGGTGAGAAGCGCGGCGTGATGACGGGCGGGCGCGGCGTCAAGCTCGGGGACGAGTCGGGCGTGCTCGATCACGAGCTCTTCGTGTGCGTCGACATGGACGCTGGTTCGCGCGGTGAACGTGCCGAAGCGCTCGTGCGCCAAGCGTCGGCCGTCGAACGCGAATGGTTGGATCCAAAACTCGTCCGCACGGAAGTTCAGGCCGTCTTCGACGCTGAAAAAGAGCGCGTTTTCGCGGCGAAACGCACCTTGTACGGCGACCTTGTGCTCGACGACGTTCAAGGCGCGACTCCCGACGAAGAGTCGACGGCGGAAGTCCTGGCGCGAGCGGCGGCGACAGATTTGGAGCGCGCTCTCGCATTGAACGAATCAGCGAATCAGCAGTTCGCGACGCGCGCGAATTGCCTTCGCACTTGGTTGCCTGAACTAGAGTTGCCCGCTGTCGACGCAGCGTTCTTGACCGAACACCTGGTCGAATTCTGCCGTGGTTCGCGCTCGTTCGCCGACTTGAAGAAAAAGAACTTGCCTGATTTCGTGCGCTCGAAATGGACGTACGCGCAACAGTCCGCGTTCGATCGCGAAGCTCCCGAACGATTGCAAGTTCCGAGCGGCTCGTGGATCGCATTGCAGTACGAATCAGGCCGACCGCCGGTGCTCGCGGCACGCATCCAAGAACTTTTCGGTCTGGCTGAAACACCGTTGATCGCGCGCGGTCGAGTGCGCGTCGTGATGCACCTGCTCGCGCCGAATTATCGACCGCAACAAGTCACCGACGACTTGAAGAGCTTCTGGAACAACGCCTACTTCGAAGTGCGCAACGAATTGAAGCGCCGCTATCCGAAACACTCGTGGCCCGAAGATCCGTGGAATGCCGTGCCACAACGTCGGCCCGGTCGCCGCACCTGATCCACTCGAACCGCGCGCCGACAGAACTTCTGCCGCAGCAGCGCGGCCGTGTTGGCGCCGCGACCGCGTTCATCGCGCATCGATTCGTCGTGGCCGGCACGGCGAGCGACACCTGCACCCGGTCCCACTCGAAAAGCGCTACCATCGCAGCCTGGATTACTCGAAAATCATCACCATCGAAGCAGGCAAACGCGGCGGCAAACCGTGCATTCGGGGCCTGCGCATCACGGTCTACGGCGTCTTCTAGTACTTGGCTTCGGGCATGACAGATGACGAGATCCTTGCCGATTTCCCAGATCTAGAGCGTGAGGATATTCGCGCCTGTCTTGCCTTCGCTGCCGATCGCGAACGACGCTTGATGGGCGAGAACGCGTGAAGTTGTTGTTCGACCAAAACATGTCGCATCGGTTGGTCGCACATCTCGAGTCTCACGTCCCTGGTTCGGCGCACGTTCGGAATGTGGGCCTGTCTGCGGCCGACGACTTGGACATTTGGGAGTACGCCAAATCCAACGGCTAGACGATCGTGTCGAAGGATGCGGACTTTCATCAGCGCAGCTTCGTGCTTGGCCATCTGCCCAAAGTCGTTTGGGTTCGACTTGGCAACTGCTCCACCGAGGATGTCATCCAAGTGGTGATGGACCGCTAAGAAGGAATCAGGGAGTTCGGCGCGCATCGCGATGCGGCATTGTTCGTGTTGTCGTGAGCGCACACGCACTCCAGAAAAGTAGAAGGCTTACTCGAACCGCGCGCGCAACCAAGCGCCCCAGTGCGCGATCTCTTCCATGCACACTTCGTGCGCCATCGGGTACTCGTGCCATTCGACGTCACAACCAATTTTGCGCAGTCGCTCCATGAGCGTCCGACCGTAGGCGATCCCAACGACGCCGTCGCGTGTGCCGTGTGCGCCGAACGCGGCGATCGAGCGATTGGCAGGTGACGCTTCGGCCTCGACCGGGGCGTTCTTGGCGAGGAATGTCGAGAGCGCGATCAATCCGGCCAGCGGTTTCGGATGACGCAACGCGACCCACGATGCGAGCGCTCCACCTTGGCTGAAACCTCCGACGACGATGTTCTGCGTCTCGATTCCGCGCGCTACTTCGCGATCGATCAACGCTCGAACTTGTTCCTCGGCGCACTTCAAACCTGCGATGTCGCTCGATTCACCGCGCATCAGATCATCGGACCCGATGTCGAACCACGCGGGCATGACGTAGCCCTGATTCAAGGTGACCGGTCGGCGCGGCGCATGCGGGAAAACGAAGCGCACCGCGAGTTCGTCGGGCAACTTCAGGTGGGGGACTATCGGCTCGAAATCGTGGCCGTCTGCGCCGAGTCCGTGCAGGAATATCACGGTGGCGCAAGCCTTCAGGCGCGGTTCGATCTCGACGGTGGGAAGCAGGGTCGTTGTCATGCCCCTAGATCGTAGGATCTTCGAGCATGACGAACACGAGTCCGTCCCCGTATCGGTCACGCTCGATTTGGTCTGCGGAACGCCCCGAAACACTCGTCGTGTGTTGTTCGGACGGACGTTGGCACGCGCCGATCTTCGAGTACGTCGACCACGAAATTTCCGATCGCGCCGATTTGTATGCAGTGCCCGGTGGGCCAGCCGCGTTCGATCCGTGGAGCAGTTCGTTCGAGGAAGCGCGCGTCCTCTACCGCGCATTCCACTTGTTCGAAGAGCACCACGACTTGCGCGCGGTGTGGCTGATCCAGCACGCGGGTTGTGCCTACTATCGCGTGAAGTATCCGGGTCAGTCCGAAGCCGACGTCGTCGAGCGTCAGATCCGCGACCTGCATCGCGCGGCCCAGTGCATTCGGACGCGCAACACCGAGCTCGAGGTGCGTGCGATCATGGCGACGTTGGTCGGCGAGCAAGCGCTCTTCACGACTGTCGACGTCACGGACAGGCGGCCGCAGGATGTACTCGCGGTCACGACGCAGTTGATCTGAGCGCGCTGAAGTCCGCTCGTTGGACGGCGTTACGACGACGATGCGAAGCCGGCGTGGATGAGCGATCGACGCTCGCATAACGTTCGCCGCCCACGCATGCAGAAGTTCGTCGAATCGCTCAACGCGGAGCAACGTCTCGCGGTCACGACCACCGAAGGTCCCGTGCTCGTCCTGGCTGGCGCGGGATCGGGCAAGACGAAGGTCATCACGGTTCGCATCGGCTGGTTGCTGCACAAAGGTGCGCCCACGGATTCGATTCTGGCGATGACGTTCACGAACAAAGCCGCGGGCGAGATGCGCGAGCGCGTCGGCGGGATCGTGGGCAAGGATCGCGCGAGCGAGCTGACGGTGGGGACGTTCCACAGTTTCTGCGTGAAACTGTTGCGCGCAAATGCTGAAAAGGCAGGCCTTTCACCGCAGTTTTCGATCTGCGATCAGTCCGATCAGGTCAGCGCGATGAAGGGCGCTTTGCGCGAATTGCGCATCGCTGAAGCTTCGATTCAACCGGGCGCGTTGCAGTCGAAGATCTCGCTCTTGAAGAACAAGGGTCTCACCAGCGCCGACTTCCTCGCGAAGGCTGCGGACGACCGCGACGAGTTGATCGGTCGCGCGTGGCAGAAATACGAAGAGCATCTGTCGCGCGCGCGCTCGGTCGATTTCGACGACTTGTTGACGCGCTCGGTGAAGCTCTTCCGTGAGCACGAGTCGGTGCGTACAGCGCTCGAGCGGCGCTTTCGCTACGTGATGGTCGACGAGTATCAGGACACGAACGGCCCGCAGTACGACATCATCAAGGCCATCGCGGGCAAGCATCGCAATCTGTGCGTCGTCGGTGACGACGATCAATCGATCTACGGCTGGCGCGGCGCCGATGTCGCGAAGATCCTGTCGTTCGACAAGGACTTCCACGGCGCGAAGGTGATCCGTCTCGAGACGAACTATCGCTCGACGCGCGAGATCCTCGACGCGGCCAACAAAGTCATCGAGCACAACCCGAAACGACACGGCAAGACGCTGAAGAGCGCGCTCGGGTCCGGCGAGCCGGTGGCGCTGCTGCGCATGGAAGACGAGACGGCCGAAGCCGATCACGTCGCGCGCGAAGTGGCCGATTTCGTGCTGAAAAAACGCGCTCGCTACGCGGATTTCGCTGTGTTGTTCCGCACTGCAACGCAGCCGCGTGTCTTCGAGCAGCAGTTCCGTGCGCGCGCTGTTCCGTACACCCTCGTCGGCGGAATGTCGTTCTTCGATCGCAAGGAAGTGCGCGACGTGTTGGCGTACGTACGGATCGCGCAGAATCCGCTCGACGAAGTTTCGCTCTTGCGCGTGATCAATTGTCCGCCGCGCGGCGTCGGCAAGACCACGATCGAAAAAGCGGTCGAGTGGGCGACGCAGCACGGCGTGTCGGTGTGCGCGGCGTTCGACGACGGCACGACGATTCCGGAACTCGGTGACGCAGCCGTCTACGCGGTGCGCTCGTTCCGCGACAAGCTGCGGTCACTGGGCGAGCGCCGTCCGACGCACAACTTGGTGCCGTGGTTGCACGAACTGCTCGAAGCCGTCGCGTACCGACAAGAAGTCGATCGCTGTTACCCCGACGACAAGACGCGCGAAGATCGTTGGCGGTCAGTGTCGGAAATCCTCGACATGGCCGAGAACCACGTGCGCCGGTCGAAGAAGCCGTCGCTCGAGAGTTTTCTCGAAGCTCTCACACTGACGAGTGAAGAGGACACGAAGGACGAGAAGGAGTCGAAGCGCGATGCGGTCATGTTGATGACGCTGCACGCTGCGAAGGGCCTGGAATTCCAGCGCGTGTTCCTCGTCGGCGTCGAGGAAGGTCTGCTGCCGCACATCCGCAGCATCGACGAAGATACGGTCGAGGAAGAGCGCCGTCTGATGTACGTCGGGATCACTCGTGCACAACGCCATCTGACGATTTCATGCACGAAAACGCGCTCGAAATACGGCACGCGCATCGATTCGATGCCTTCACGATTCCTCTACGAACTGCGTGGCGAAAAACCGCCGAAGGGTTGGCGCGCGGCGGGGTCGAAAGAGGAAGTCAGGGGTGAGGCGCCGACGAAGAAGCCGAGGGTCGCAGCGAATCCCACCGATGGCGGCGCCCGAGTCGTCGCGAAGAAACGCGCCCGCAAGCCGAAACCGACAGCTTGATCAAGAGCGAGTCAGAGTCCGCGCACGCAACTGCCCGCACGCTCCATCGACATCCTGGCCGGCGCTGCGGCGCAATTTGCAGAGCACGCCGTACTGATGGAGATGCTGAGACATCTTGCGGGCGCGATCGATCGACGGACGCTTGAAATCGACGCCCTCGATGTCGTTGTAGGGGATGAAGTTGATGTAGCCGTAGCGACCCTGCATCAGCTCGGTCAAGCGAGCGAGCTCGTCGTCGCCGTCGTTTACGCCTTCGATCAACGTCCATTGATATTGAATCGGATGTCGGGTCGCGCGCGCGTATGCCTCGGCTTGCGCGATCAAGTCGGCTGGCTCGAAGCGCGGACCGCGCGGCACGAGCTGTGCGCGCAGTTCAGCGTTCGTCGTGTGCAGCGAGATCGCGAGCGCAGGCTTCACCGGATTGGCGAGCAAGCGCTCGAACACGCGCGGGTCGCCCACCGTCGAAAACACCAGGTTTTTGTGCCCCAAATCGCCGACGGTGCCGAGGACGGTGATCGCTTCGAGCACGTTCGTGAGATTGTGCGAAGGTTCTCCCATTCCCATGAACACGACGCGACGAACCACTCGGCGCGTGCGCGCCAAGACGACTTGCGCCACCAGCTCGCGACTCGTCATCTGTCGCAACAGACCCGATCGACCGGTCATGCAGAACACGCAACCGACCGCGCAGCCGACTTGCGACGAAATGCACAAGCCGTCTCGCGGCAGGAGCACGCTCTCGACCGTCTTGTCGTCGGCGAGAGCGAGAACGAACCGCAGCGAACCATCGGCGCCGGCGTGCTCGGTTTCGACGCGCACGATCGCGCGTAACTCGGCCTCGATCGCGGGCAGCGCTTCGATCAAGGACTTCTTCAACTGCAGATCGCGTGCCTTCGTCGCTTCCACGAGCGGTTTGCCGGCGAGCCACGTCCGCAACAAGCGCGTCTCGTGACAGGGCTCGGCACCCGCAGTGCGGATGAGTTCGAGGACGCGCTGCATCTTTCGATCGTATCAGGTCGCCGCGAGGGCGCGTGCGGTCGCCATTCCCGCGAATCCGGCGGCCAGGCACACGACCGCAGCCGTCGCCGCGTAAACCAATGCCGAAGTCCACGCACCGGCGTTCACGAGGTCGAGCGTCTCCTGATTGAAACTCGAATACGTCGTGAATCCGCCGAGCAGTCCAGTCGCGATGAACAGGCGTTTCTCGGCCGAAAAAGCGCCGTTCTGTGTCGCAAGCTGCGTCACCAATCCCATCGCGTAAGAGCCGACGACGTTCACTGCCAACGTTCCGAGCGGCCACTTCGCGCTCGAGTGTCCCGCCAAGGCGACGCCGACGAGCCAACGCGCTCCGGATCCGAGCGCACCACCGACCATCACGATCACGAGCTTGTCCATCGCGTCACTTCGGCTGGATGATCGCACGCGCGAGCTTGCGCACGTCTTCTTTTTCGGTCGGCGTCAATTTCGTATCCGCGAGCGCACGCCCGACCAAGGCCCGCGCCTGTCCGTGCGCTTCCAACTTCAAAGCAGCGACGATCAACGCACAGTGAGTCGCGCCACGACCGTCGAACGCGACGACCAGCTGCGCGAACGATTCGGCATCGTCGAACTGTGTTGCGCCGAGCAGCGCTTCGTAGATGCGGACGGATGCGCTGCGCACGGCGCGCTTGTTCGCGTCGATGACCGTGAGTGAATCGCCTGGGCGCTCCTTTTCGATGCGCTCGGATGAAGCGCGAAACTCCGCCCCGAGCCGATTGAAATACGCGCGCGGATCCCCGATCAGCGCCAGCGCTTCTTTGTATCGCCGCGAATCGATCAGAGGATCGACGGCGAGCGGGGCCAAGCGGTCGCGCAACGCGACGCACGCTTCGGTCCCGGACGAGAGCGCGTCGAAAGCGGCCAACGTGCGCTCCTGTTGCTGCAACTCGCGGTTCAACAGCAGGAAATCGGCCAGTTCGGACTCAGTGACGACGCACCCGACGACACGCTGGTAAATCCCTTTCGCGCGGCCCGCCAACGCGTCGCCTGCCGGCGGATGAATGCGCGACAGACGCAACAGTTCGCCGAGTAGGAACGAACCGCGCGTTTCCGCGAACGACGGATCGATCTCGGTGCCGTGATCCCAGCACCACATCAGTTCTGCGAGCGACGCCGCGAAATCACCGCGATCACCGAGCAAGAGCGCGAGATCGATACGCCGGTGAGGATCGTTCGGCGCCAGCTCCAGCCGTTTGCGCGCGCGCTCCACGGGATCCGCGCCGCCGAAGATGGATTTCGTCTCGGCTAGAAACGTGCGCCCGTCGACGTACCCCGTGATGCGATCGATCTCACTCCCGGACTCGTTCAAGAAGATCAGCGTCGGCGTGACGTGGACGCGCATCTTCGTCGCCAACTCGTCGTGCTTCACGACGTCGAGCTTGACGGCAACGACCTTCAGACCGATCCACTCGCGCACGGGCCGATCGACCCACGTCGTCGTGTCGAGCTTTTTCGTGTCACCCGTGCCGGCACGTTGGAACACGACGAGGACGTTCTTCTTCTCGGTTTTCGCCGACGCGATCGCTGCATCGAGTTCCAACGCGCGGAACATGTCGGGCGCTAGCGCGAACAGGCTGAAAAACACGAAGAAAAGGCTGAACATCGTGACGGAATCGCTGCGGCTCGACCTGACCTACCGACGAAGGGAAGAAGGTAACGGATCGGCGCCAACGAAGCGGTACGCTTCTCTCGTACGTGTCTGGATCGTCTCCATGGAGCTCTCACCGAAATGATTTCCGCCTTCCTCGCCCTCGCTCTCCAAGCCCCCGTCGCGAAACCGATGCAGCCCGTCGTCTTGCAACAGGCGACGACCGGCGCAGCCGTCCGCTTGGAATTGCCTGATTTCGAGAGCGACGACGTCGTCATCACGTCGCTGCGTCGCCGCTACGCCGACCGCGCGATCGCGCAGGGCAAGTTGCGCGGTGACGGGACGATCATGGTCGTTTCGGCCTACGGCGAAGTGAAGCCGAGCGGGGAGTGGCGCAAGTCGCTCATGACCGGAAAACTGGCCGGTTTGGGCCAGTTCGACGTCGGCACGACCGCGTGCACGGAAGCCACACGTGATCTCGAAGCGCCGTACGTCAACTTGTCGTGGCACGCGTTCCCGACGTTTGCCGACACGGCGTTCGACATCGCCATCGGCACGTTGGCGAAGGACGGCGTATCACCGATTTCGCGCGCCGATTTCGAGCAGATGATCAAGAGCGCGCGTTATGCGGTCATCCGACTCGGGACCTTCGACGACATGCCTGCTCCGGTCTTGGAGCACATGCATACAGCCCTGATGCGAGCCGAAAACGACAGCGCTGCGTTCCTCGCCGGGATGTCGAAAGCGACGACGGACGATTGGGCCTGCGCACTCGCAGCGGCAGAAATCGGCGTGCGCACGAAGATGCCGGCTGCTGAGCGTCGCGAACTCTACGAGCGCGCACTTGCAGGTCTCGTCAAGATCGAGAAGCCGGACGCGGGTGCGAGTTTCGCCCAGGAAACAGCGTACTCGGGCCTAGCGATCGCTCTGCGCGACGAAGGCAAGCTCGACGAAGCGCTGGCCGCTTGGACGAAGGCACAAAACTCACCGCGCGCAAAAGCCAAGATCGCGACGGCGGCCCTCGAGTACGACGCAGCGACGATACACGCGCTCAAGATGGACGCTGTTGCCGCGATCGAGCACATGAAACTCGCGATCGCAGCCGACTCGAATCGGCGCGTCATCGCTCAGCGCGACAATTCGTTCTCGGGCATCGGCGGAAACCCCGAGCTGCGCAAGCTCGTCGCGACGCCGAAGTGAGCGCTACTCCGCCAGCGTGACGCTCGTGCCCTCGACCGCGATGTGGAAAATGCGGTCGACGTCTTTTTGCAGCATGCGCACGCAGCCGTGCGACGCGCTCTTCGAAATCCAGTCTTCGACGGGCGCGCCTGTGTAGCCGTGGAAGCCGATGCCGGTGCGATTGATGCCGACCGAATCGAGCGCGATCCAGTAGCCGCCGAGCACGTTCGCCGGATCCTCCGGAGCGTACGTGATGTTCGTGTTCGGCTCCGTCCACGTCGGTTTCAGGACGCGCTTCGTGATCTTCGTCACGCCGAGCGGCGTCGGAGTTTCTGGTGCGCCGACGCCGACCGTGCAGAACTTGACGAGCGCGTGTCCGCCGCCCGGAAGTGTGCGCCATGCCGTCAATCTGAAATGCGAACGTGCGACAGTGATCGCAAGCGTTTCGCTCGACAAATTCAGCACTTTCAGCGTCTGACCGATGCGCAATTTCTTTTCGTCGTAGTCCGCATTCAAGTACGCGAGCATCCCGACGCCGATCTTGTACTTGCGCGCGATCGTCGTCGGGTTCTCGCCCTTCTCGATCTTGTGCAGCACGAGTCCGAGACGCTCCATGCCAGGCAAGCGCTCGGGCGAGAAGAACGCGCGATCGCAGAACGGCTCGAGCGTGTCGCCGAGTGACTTGGCCGAGCTGACCGGCATCGACACGAGCTGATGACTGCCCTCGATGATGAGCGGCACGACTGCCGCCGGATCGGTCTGTGCCGACGTGACCAGTTCTTGGAGCGTAAGCTTCGTCGGCGCGACGACGACGTCGGAGGTCGGGAGGAGTGCAGCGATGCAGAGGACGAGGCTCGAGATCATCGACGCAGACTAGGGAATCGTCGACGTTCGTCGAAGAGGGGACTCGCCCTGAATCGGCGCTCATTGCGCGAGCATGCGCTCTTCGATCGTGGTGCTCGAAACCACGCCGTTCCAGGTGACGTACATGTGGCCGTCGTTGATGGACACGTCCATCTTCACGTTGCGGTCCAGCCGCGCTTCGAGCTCGGCCAGGAACGACTGCTCGAGCAACACGACTCGAATGTCGGCGGCGCGGTGGATGTGCGTTTCTTCACACTGCCGCAGCCACAGATCGATGCGTTTGTGCGGGAAAACAAGCACGTTTCCGATGCTCTTCGACGCCTTGTGCAAGCGCTCGGGGGCCGGCAATCCGACTTCGATCCACACCTTGGTCTGACCCGTCAGATCCTTGACCCACAACGCGGGGTCATCCGGTTCCGACAGCCCGCTCGCGAAAGCGATGCCCGGCTCGAAAGCGATGCAGTAAGCGAACAAGCGTGTGAGCAAGAACGGCACCGTTTCGGACGGATGGCGCGCGACGCGCAAGTCGAGGTCCTCGTACACGCTGCGACCGGTGTCCGCGAGTTGGATTTGGAAGCGATGAATCGTGGAAGGGAGGGCCATGCCTCCGCAGCCTAGCGGTTATCGTGGTGAAGCCACGATCATGAACTCGATACGTTTCATCGCCTGCACTGCGTTGCTCGCCAGCGCCTGCTCGACGTCGCGTTGGTACGACGCGCGCTATCAACCCGCTCCGCTCGAAGTCGAAGTCGCCGCACACGCGGTGCCCGGCAGCCAAGTACGCGCGCTCGTCAGCGTGCTCGGCATCGCGAAGCCGAACGCGAAAGAAAATCGTCCGCGGCGGGTCGAGCTCCGAGTGCGCTTCGAGAATCTGGGCTCGGTCGAAGCACAGATCGTCGAAGACGGCTTTTCACTCGTCTCCGCCGACCTGGTCTCGTTCGAGCGCGGGCTTCTCGCGCCGAATGCTGTGCTCAGCGTCCCCGCGGGTACGACGAGCACGTTCGACGTCGCCTTTCCGGCGCCGGATCGCGATTGGGATTGGAGCGGGCTGAACTTGCGCTTCACCCTCTCCTTCGCCGACGTGCGCGTCACGACCGGCGGCACTTTCACGCGCACCGTTTACGCGCCGCTCGAACCCGTGCGTTGGCACGTCGGGTTCGGCGTCGCGCACGGTTGGTGATCACGGAGTGCCGAGGAATCCGTTCGCATTGCCTTGAGCCGCCCCGTTCGCATCGAGCCACGCATCGAGCACGAGCCCGTTCACAGGATCCGCGAGCATCTCGATGATCGAAGCGCCGAGCGGTCCGGCCATCGTCGGATCCGTCGCACCGTCGCGCAGACTCGGTCCGACGAGCGGATCGAGAAACACGTGGTTGTTCGAGCCGTTCGCGATGCCGGAAGGCTGCACGATGCGGTCGAGGTCGTAGTAAACGCGCAGCGGATCGAACACGGTCGATGGCGGCACGTTGTCGGTGCCCTTGCGATCCGTGTGCGTGTCGAGCGGATTGACGGGTGCTCCGAACTCGTCGAACAAGAACAACCCGGTGCCGAGTCCAGCCGCCATGTGTGCGAAGAACGGTGAGTTCAGTTGGTTGCTCGTGTTGCGTCCGAAGTGCTGCTTCAACAGTTGGAAGTCGAGTGCTCCGAAATTGCCGTTCGCGAGTGCCGTGCGGAACGCATCGTACTGCGTGCCGTAAGTCGCGATGGCCGTCGACGTCATGTGACACGCCACGCAGTAGCGCGGTCCTTCCTTCGTCGTGTTGACGCGTCCGCGGATCGAGTGCGCCATGATCGCGTTGTGCGACAACGACGGGAATCCCGACGTGCCGGGCCCCGTGCCCGCGGCCAAGCGATCCGAAAATCCGAAGCGACGCGAGAGCTGGTTGTTCTTGTCCTCCCACTGGAAGAACACCTTCGTGTTCGCGCTGAACTGCGTGATGCGGCCGCGCGTGTTCACGCCGAGCTGGAAGAACAGCGGCGATTGATAGGTGAAGTCGGCCGTGCGCTGCTTGAAGACGATGCGCTCGCCGGTCACGTTGCTGAAGTTGTTGCCGGTGTTGTACTCGCCCGACAAGTGGCAACCCATGCACGTGTTCGTCCACGAAGCGTGGCACGAAATGCAGTCCATGCGATCCGTGTGCGAGAAGCTGGCGCTGGCGCTCGACGCCTGCTTCGGCCCCGTTCCGTTCGACGCGTCGGTGTCGATGCGGCCCATCGCGTAGCTGGCTTTTTGGCTGTAAACAGGCTGATTGTCGAGCGGATTGAGCTTGCCGCTGTTCACGATCGTGTCGCGCGTTTGCGGGATGAAGTGGACCTGCCCGTCGAGACGGCTCTTCATCCAGTAGTTGCCGCTCGAGTCGCGCGTGACGTGGCGCATCGGATTGCCCTTCGAATCCACGCCGATGTCCGCAGCCACGCCTTCGTACGTCGTGCCCGTTTGCACCGTTGCATACGCATCGATTCCGCCGTGGCAGTCGTTGCACTGAATGGCCACGACCTGTTCCATGCGCGAGAGCAGCGGACGATTCGGATCGTCGACGTTGCCGCCGTGCACGTCGTTGCTGCCGTGGCAATCGATGCAACCCATGCCCGCGTCGTAGTGCACATCGGGCGGCGTGTCGTCACGTCCGTCGCCGTCGTAGTCTTCGGTCAGCAAATACTGATTGCCGTTGCGGCCGTTGAACGTGTGATTGTCCGCGACCGGATCGAACAAGCGCGTGTCGCCGAACGTGCCCTGATTCGAAACAGGATTCGCAGGGTACTGACGATTGTTGCGGACGTCGGCATTCTGGTCGAGGCGGATGCCCCAATACTGAAGCACCGTACGGTTCGAGCCTTGGTGACAGCCGGCGCACGTGTGGTCGCTCATGCCGGGCACGGGCAAACCGTCCGTGCCGGTCTTCGCGACGTTCGCGATGCGGTGCGACTTCAAGTGCGGTCGCTCGGGCTCGTCGATGTCGTCGGGATCGATCGGCTCGGTCTTGTTGATGTTCGGATCGCTGCTGCCGGCTTTGCCCGTCAACGAATACGGCATGTGACATGCCGAGCATCCGGACGAGCGGAAGTCGCCGGCGCGATTGTTCGCGCCCGCACTACCGAGGTGACAGTCACCGCACGTGAACGACACTTGCTCGACGAACAGATTCGCGAGCGGTGAACCGCTGATCACGCGATTCTGCGCATCGCGATCGTCGTCCAACCCCGCGGCGAGGTAGTTGTTGTTATTGAAGATGTTGTTGCCGCCGGTTTGGCCGAACACGCTGTAGACCGGCGCTTCGATGATCTCTCCGATCGCTCCGACGACGGCTGTCGCGATGTTGAACGCCGGATCGTCGGTCGCGCGGAAGCCCATGTACGAGGCCGTTCCGCCGTGCAAGTTCTGATTCGCGGGTAGCAGACTGTCTGCTCCGATCGCGAATGCAGCGCCCGACCACACACCGGCTTCGGTCGCGAGCAGACTGTCGTTCACCGCTTCGCTGTGATTGACGTGACACTCGCCGCAGCCGCGCGCGTTCTTCGTCACGCGCAAGTCGCCGGGGTTGACGAACTGCAGGTAGTCGATCGCGGTGTAGTTCTGCCCACCGACCTCGTAGTCGGGAAACTTGTCCATGCCCGCGAGCGTGAGGCGATTGAAGTAGGCCTTGGCATTCGTCGTTTGGAACGCGTCGTCGCCGATCTCAGGCGGAGGCGGAACGTGGCTCGTCACCATGTCCGTACCGTTGGGATTTCCGCCGTGACACGTCGTGCAACGGATGTTAGCTGCTCCTTCGAACGGGTGCGGATTCTCGATGCCCGGCCCCGAGTAATCGTTCTCGAGCGTGCCGTTGTGGCACTGCATGCAGGACTCGACCGCCGCCGATTGAAGCGTTCCGGTCTCGCCGCTACAGCCCGCGCACAATGCCGCGGCAACCAACATCAAAACTACGGGTCTGCTGTGAAGCATCCCATGCCTTCCTTTGAGCGCTGTGCCGCACGCAGATGTGCAGCTCCAATCGCTCAGGCGGAAAAAACCGCCGTACTTCGTCTCTGCCCCTTCATCGAGTGCGCCTGGAATTCGAACGCCCTCGTCCCCGAACATTCATCGAACAAGCATCTGAGCGTTCTTGAGGAAAACAGCGCTGCTCTCAATGGCGCTCAGTTGTCGATTTCGGCCTGGTTCCACGTGCGAGGCAGGTGGCACCGATCGCACCGGTCCACGAATCCCAAAGCGATGTGCGGAGGATTGTTCGCGCGTGCCAGGTCGCTCGTGTGGCACGTCACGCATTCGGTATCGGTGGGAACGAAACGCCCGATTTCGGCGCCGGGGTGACAGCGATGGCACGACGTCGACGCGTGCACGCCGATCAGCGGGAAGCGCGTTTCGTTGTGCTTCGCGTACTGGCCGTAGGGTTGCCAAGTCTGTTGCGTGTGACACGAGAGACAGTCGGCACCGAGTTGTCCGACGTGGATGTCCTCGTGGCAGCCGGCACAACCGCGCGCTTCGAAGATCTCGACCGGGCCGCGATCGTTGTGGCAGCGCAGGCAGGTCGCGCGCTCGTGAGCGCCCTCGAGCTTGTAACCGGTCTCGCCTTCGTGGTCGTACTCGAACTCGCTCGACACGCGCTGCCAATCGTCGCCGATGTGACACAAACCGCAGTCACCCGGGAACGTGTCGTGCGGCAAAACCGGGCCGAAACCCGACCACCACAATTTCTGCGCTGCGCTGTCGCGACCCTGCACGACGCATGCGACGGCGAGGAACGTGAGCGCGGCGACGATCGAGATCGTGCGCAAATGACGTTGGAATCCCATCAGAAGCTCCTTGTCAGGAACAGGCCCACGAGTATCGCGTTCTCGGAATCGAACAACAGCGCGTCAGCATGAGCGGAGAGGCTCCATCCCGAATCACTGAACGTGTCGAACGACGTGCTGATGCGATGCTGCGGGATGTCGTCGTTGTCGGTCGTGAAGCCGTCGATGTCGTTGAGCGTGAACTCGTAGCCGACGCGCCAAAATCCCTGACTCGACTGCGTGCCGATCGCAGCTCGCCAGCCGAGCGTCGTGTTGTAGCGGCCCTGCACGCCGAACGCCGCCGCGTCGATACGTGCATCGTCGAACACGAAATCGTCGAGTTGGAATCCGCCCTCCGCATCGCCACCAGTGTCGTCCTCGTCGTTCCACGCACCGATCAGACCGGTCAGAGCGAACGTGCGTCCGAGCATCTGCCGTCCGCTCAACGTCGCGCGATCCGAGCGATCGTCGGCCAACTGCGCTGCGGTCACGGGCAAGAACTCGTTGCGCTCGACTTCGGGGAAAGCGCGATGCGTGTAGGTCGCACGCAGGCTGCTGCCGCTCTCGAAGCGTCGACCGGTCGTCACGTACGCCTGTGTGACTTCTGGGCCACTGTCCTTCGTCGTGTCGCCGGCCGTGTACCAATCGATCCACGCCGTCGCGCTGAAATTCCAATCCGCAGGCGGGAAGTACAACACCTTCGCGATGAACAGATCGCGGTCGGCTGCGAGATCGTGATACGACTTCTGATAACCGGCTTGAACCGACAGCAACTCGCTCTCGTCGACGACGAAGCGATAGTTGGCCGCGAACTGCAAATCGTCACCCGTCGATTGATCTTCGTCCGGCTCGGGCATGAAGCCGACACTCGCGCCGAACGTGTCACCGTTCGACATGCGCCGACCCCATTCGAGTCCGTCGAGCACGCCGAACTCGGGCATTTCATGCTGCAAAAAGCGCCCTAATTCATACCGATCGGGCGCGAAGCGATTGCCGCCGAACGCGTAGCTGAAGCGATCGAGCCTGAAGTTCGTGCCGCTCTCGTCGTCGTCGGGTACGTCGGTGCGTCGGTTGTTGACTTCGCCGTCGAAGTGCAACGTGCCGCCTTGCCGCAGGAAATTCTCGTACGTCAAGTCGGTGCCGAGTCGTGCGAACGTCTCGGTGCGGTCGCCCTCCGAGTCCTTGATGTAGTCGATGATCGAGTAGATGCGTCCGGTCATGAGCGGCTGGCGCTCGTTCGGACGGAACGGACGCATGCGCGACAAGAGCGGTTGATCGCTCGTCCAGTCTTCGTCCTTGCGCTCCCACGGAGGATGTTCGGGAGTCGCGGGTTCGACCGGCGTGGTGGGAGCGCCCGGCGTGATCAGCGTCGGGCGCGGCGCCGCGACGCGGGCTTTCGGCACACGGGAGTCACCGCGTGTTCCTGGGGCGAGCACGATCGTCGGATCGTCGAGCTCTACCTTCGCGGTGCGATCTCCGACGCTCGCAATTGTGCCTTCCAGGCGCGCACCGTCGCGCGTGCGGAACACGATACGATCGTTCGCGGCGAGTCCGTCGATCGAGCCGTGGTCGACGTTCACGATGCGTGGCTCCGACGAAACCACGCGCATCGAGACGTTCATCATCTCTTCGATCTGTGCGGCAGCCGGCGCAGCGAGCACGATCGGAACGAACCATTTCTCCAGCGCAAACATCAGTTTCTCCTTCGCTTGCGGTGCATCAGCACGTCCTCGTGCACGCCGTGGCAGTCGACGCATTCGATTCCGAGCGGACGGTAACGCACGACCTCGTCGCCCTCGGGCGAGGTCCAAGTCTTGTGACACGCGGCGCAATCCAGATCGGCGTGTTGCTGGCGCAAGGGGAAGCGCGAGTCGCGATCGTGGTTGAACGCCAAGAACGAAGCCGTCGCGTCGGTGTGGCACTGTGCGCAACGATTCGCGCCGCGAGCATCGAACTGACCGGCGTGCGGATCGATGTGGCAATCCGAGCACTGTTCACCGAGCGCCGCTTGCCACGTGCGCCCGATCGCATCGGGAACGCGCAGAGGCTCATGGCACGCCGAGCATTCGAGAGCGTGCGCTCCGACGAGTTGGAAGCCGGTCCAGCGTCCGTGGTCGAAGCCGTTCGGGAACGCGCGGAAACTCGACTCGTCGTGACAGCGCGCGCAATCGGTGCGACCCTCGACTTCCGTCGGGAGTTTGGCCGTATCGAACAAGCCTTGGTGAGGATCGTCGTGACACGTCACGCAGCCTGCGAACGAGCCGAAATGCTCTTCGACGCGGCCGAATGTGCGCCCAGATTCGTCGGGCGACTTGGTGAACGGGTGGCAGATCGCGCATTCGCTTTGCGCGTGCGCACCGAGGATCGCGAAGTCGGTGAAACGCTCGTGATCGAAGCCCGACTGCGGGAGTTCGCTGAACTTCGTCGTCGTGTGACACGCGGCGCACTCGCCGTGCTCGGGAATCGTGACGTCGGCGAGAGCTCCTTCGAAGAAGCCTCCGTGTGCATCCATGTGGCACGCAGCGCACGTCGCATCCGTCCCATGGAACGATCGCGGCGCGTCCTCGGTCGGCTTCGTGTGGCAAGCGTTGCACTCGGTCTTCGAGTGCGCACCGTCGAGCGTCAACGAGGTGAGCGCATGCTGTTCGATCGTGAACGCATTGGGCGTCCAATGCATGCGGTCGTGGCACACCGTGCACTCCTGATTCGAGAAAGGACCGGTGGCGAACTGTCCACCGTGCGGATCGGCGTGGCACGCACTGCACGAATCCTTCGCGCGACCGGGATAGCGCGCGCGGAAATCGGACTGCTCGGGGTCGTGACAGTCGGCGCACGACTGAACGTCGTGAGGCGCATCGAGCGTATACCCGCACAGCGCGTGTTGCTCGGGAGTGATCTTCAAGCTCGGCTCGCGGAACAACGTGTGCGCGGTTTCGTGACACACGACGCAGCTCGCGCCGAACGAGGCCTTCGCCAAGTCGGCGACTCCGCTCGCGAACTTCGATTCGTGCGGTGAGAGGTGGCAGGCGACGCAGTCGCGCGCAATCGGACGCGGCCCGCGGTTGCCCATCGATTCGAGCGAGTGCGGATCCGTCTCGGCGTGGCACTGGCGACATGTCACGTCGCCGTGACCCCCGACCAACGGCAGGAAATCCTCGTGACCCAGGCTGAACAGCTCGTCCCACTTCGTTTGACCGTGACAAGAAGCGCAGGCGACTTGCATGCGGCCCTCGTGCGGATCTTCGTGACACGACGCGCAATCTTGCGCGAGTCCCTGATAGCGCTTCGTGCCTTCCGTGAGCACCTCGTCGTCCGCGTGTTCGTGGCAGTCGACGCAGCCGACTTCGAGGTGGCGACCATTCATCTCGAAGCCGATCGTCGCGTGATCGAACTTCGCGGTGCTCTCGGCGCCGATGAGCTTGAACGCGCGATCGTTGACGAGCGCGAAGTTCGCGCCGTGGTGATCGCCGTGACATTCGCCGCATTTCTGTGCCGCCGCCGCCTCGGGGATGCCGTGCACGCCGCGATCCGTCTCGATCTGATCTTTGACGGCCGCGTGGCACTCCAAACACGCGCTCGTCATGTTCGAAAACCAACCGCCGTGACATGCAGCGCAACTGCTGCCGCCGTCGACGTCCGCGAGCTGAGCGTGAACGGCCGCAATCGGACCCGGCGACGTACGACGCGTGTCCACCACTGCGAAAACGCTCACGGCCGCGAGCGAACACACCGTGATCCAGAGTTTCGGACTCGTCCAACTCACGGCGAGCCTCCGCCGAAGTTCGGCGTTCCGTAGAGCAGCGCGTAATAGATGTGCGCGGCGAGCAGTACGAGCATCGCTGCGGCAACCCAACGGTGGACATAGCGCCAACTGTTGAGAAGCGCGCGCAAATCTTCGTAGTGCGCGGCCATCAACGCGGTGCGGTGCGCGTGACGAGCGAGCGTCAAGGTTTCACGCAAGCGCTCCTCGGGCACGTGCTGACGACGGCCTTCGATGCTCAGCGAAGCGAGCAAGCGGCGCAGGTCGCTCTGTCCGCCGATCAAGGCCAGCGCACGGCCGAGGAGCGAGCTCTTCCATTGACGCGCTTCGATCAGCGCGTGGATTTCGCTGCGTGCACGGTCGACGAACGCCTTCTGGCTCTCGTCCCAACTGTCTGCGAGCCGCGACATGCGCAGCTTGACCTCTTCGAGCTCCAATTCACGACCGTTCGCAGCACGCGGAACGTACGCGTAGAAGTAGCGACCGATCGCGCCGGAGACGAGCAGGATGAGCAGTGCCCACAAGGAATGTCCGCCGACCGTGTCACGCGGTGCCATGCCGCCGTGCAGTGTCGCGAGCAAGAGCGCCAGGATTCCGGTCGCGACGTGGCTCGTCATCCAACTCTTCAATGTGGCGAACTTGAATCCGCGGACATTCGCTCGGCGCAGCAGGTAGAGCAGGTTCAGGACGATCAGCGCCGTCGCGCCGACACCGAACCACAGTCCGAGTCCGGAACTTGGGCGAAGAGACGAGTAATCGTCGTGAACCGGACGTTGCTCGATCGGCAGCGAGTAATAGTCCGCGTTCCACGCCGCGAAGCAGAGCGCGCCGAGGGAGAGCAGCAATCCGAGGCCGAGTGCGCGCAACAGACCCGAGCCCTGTTCGCCGACCTGAGACACGGGCGGGCGCAGTGCAGGATCGAACGACACACCCGAGCGCTCGAGCACTTCGAATGGCGGCACACCGCCGGCCATCACGAAGACTTCGTCGTTCGGCAGTTGGAACACACCACGCGAGGGACCGTCGTTCAGTTCGACGTCGACGACATCGGGTCGAATCGCGAGGACGTTGCTGGAAAGCAGCACGCGAATGCGGCCGCTCGCCGCGCACTCGTTCAACAGTTCTTCGGCACGTTGGCGCACACGGAAGAACGCTTCCTTGCGGTAACTGATCGTGACTTGATTGCCCGGCTGTTCGGCGAGTGCCACCGCAGCCTCGATCGCCGTGTCACCGCCGCCGACGACGAGAATGCGACGCTGCTGGTACGAGCGCGCGTCGAGCAAGCTGTACGAAACCTTGGGCAGGTGTTCACCCGGCACGTCGAGCTTGCGCGGCGTTCCGCGTCGACCGAGCGCGAGACAAACGTTGCGCGCTCGATACGAGTGCGACGCCGTTTTCACGACGAACGTGCCGCCGGAGTCGCGCTCGACCGACTGGAAGACTTGGCCGCCTTGAATCGGCAGAGATTCGTCATGCGCGATCTTGTGCCACAGGTCGACCAGCTCCTCCTTCGTGTACGACGCGCGATCGAGCTTGCCGTAGAGCGGCAGATCGACTGGTTGCGTCAACACCAACTTGCGGCGCGGATACTTCGCGACCGTGCCGCCTGGACCGGCTTCTTGATCGAGCGTCACGAACGAAAGCCCGTGTTTCTTCGCTTCGAGCGAGCACGCCAATCCAGCGGGACCCGCTCCGACGACGCACAAGTCGAGCGCATCGTCACCGCAGTCCGCTTCGCTCGCGATGCGGCGCGCGACTGTGTCTGCGACTGCCGTGCCCTGGTCGATCGCGGTCTTGATGAGCGCGTGCGCCGTGACTTCGCCGGCGAGGAACAGCCCTGGAGTGCCGATGGCCTCGAGTTCCTCCGAGAGCGCCGGAATGTCGCGTCGTTCGGCTGTGTCGGTCAGCGTCACCGTGATCGCGTCGACGGGGCACACTGTTTCGCACGCGGAAACACCGGTGCACCGCGCGCCGTTGACGACCATCGCTTGTCCGTGGACGAGCTCGAGCACGCCTTGCTCCGGGCACGCGCGAACGCACGCCCCGCACCCTAGGCAGCGCGTCAAGTCGATGACGGGATGCTGTAGCTGCGCCTTGGCGCTGCCGACGCGAACGGCGCGCTCACGCTCGCTCACACGACGCTGCATCCTCGCCAGTTCGACGCGACGCGCCAGCGACGCGAGGAAGGCGATGGCCAGCGCGAGCACCAGCGCGACGAGCAGCGTCCAACTCAATCCATTCCTCCAACACCAAAGCCTCGGACGCAGGAGTGCGCCTCAAGGCGTCGCTCGCTCATCGCGAGCGTCGTTCCTAGAAGCCCGCGCGACAGCGTGTGCAGATCACGCCGTCACGCGAGCCGTGACGATCACTGCGGATTCGGCGTGTTCTCTGGCGTTTCCTCGATGACAGGCGCTTCGGGCGTGCCTTCGACAGGACTCGGATTCGTTTCCGGCGTCGAATTGGCGCTCGGACGAGGCTTCAGCGTCGACGTGCGTTGCTTGACGAACTTCGTCTTCGTCGGACGCTCGCTCGACGTCGCATCGAACGTCGAGTTGCCGCTCGGAGCAGTGTTGTTCGGCGTCGCTTGCGTGTCCGTGGTGACCGCTTCGACTTGTCCGTAGAGCGCGGCCGATTCGACGTACGCACGTGCTGCGTTCGAGCACACCTCGACGCGGCCGTCGAGTTCCTTCGCGCGCTCGTGAAGCTCGCGCACTTCCGGATGGATCGCCTGCACTGCCGCGGCGTTCAAATCACTCGCGAGGAAGAGTGCTTGATCGTTGATGTCCGCATTGAACGCTTCGAGCGACACGAGGACGCCTTGCGCGGAGATCAACACCGACTGGTACCGCGCACGCGTTTCGTCCAGTCGCCCTTGGCTGCGCTGACGCATGCGCGTGTTGCCGAAGCCCTCGAGATCCGATGTCCAGCGCGAGAAGACCGATCCGGCCGACTCACTCATCGGGCCGATCGAACGACGGAAATCGACCGTCTGCTGGTCCGACGTCTCGATCGCTTCCTTCAATGCTGCGAACGACTTCGTCGCGTCACCGGCGAAGTTGGGCGAAACGAGTGTCGTCAACTGCGCAAGTGCGCCGTGAGCGCGGTCCTTCGCGACGGTGGCATCGACTTGCACGCGTTCGATACGCGTGAGCAGAGCGTCGACGTCTTGAACGCTTTGAGCTTGCTTGGTCGTGCTGGCGCATGCGCCGAGTCCGAGCACGGTGGGAAGGACGATCGCGACCGTGGCCACGAAGTTGCTGCGAATCACTCTGAATACCTCCGAGTTTCTCTCACGGAGGCGCGCGCCGATGCGCCCCTCCTCCTGTACATGTCGTGTTCGACCGTTCGGAGGAGCAGCCTTGAGCGCAGCGTTCGATCAGGCGGCAGCGCGCATTTTCTTCGCGCGTCGGTGTTCGAGCACAGGAGTTTCGACGGGAACGTTCTTCCGTGTCGCACGCTCGCGCAACCAAGCGACACCGCCGAGTCCGACGACGCCCCATTGGATGCCGTAGTACGTCCACAACGCGCTGTGGATCCCGCTCGTGAATCCGTAACTGTGCAAACCGACGCCGAGCAAGTTCACGCCCCACCACGAGAACGCGACGATGGTGCCGCCGAACGCCGCCGCCATGCACAAGCCGTCGTCGCGCAGATATCCACCGCGTCGCGCGTGCAACATCACGATCTGGCTGATGACGATGAGTAAAGCGCCGTTCTCTTTCGGGTCCCAGCCCCAGAAACGGCCCCAACTGTCGTTGGCCCAGACGCCGCCGAGGATCGTGCCGACCGTCGAGAAGATGAGTGCGAAACACACGACGCCGTAGACGGTTCGCGCCAGTTTGCGGCGCGTTTCGGGCTCGTCTCGCTTCCAGCCGATGAGCTTGCCGAGCAAGTAGAAGCTCGCGAGAGCCGCGGCGAGCATGCCCGCGGAATAGCCGATCGTGATCGCGGTGACGTGCGTCGCGAGCCAGAAATTCGTATCGAGCACTGCGACGAGGCTCGGCATCGTGTCTTGTTTGTCGAGCGTCTCGTAACCGTTCGCGACGAACAATCCGACCGTGCCGAGCACGGCCGCCGTCTGGATCGCGAAACGCGAGCGCTGCACGCACTCGATGAACACGGCGACGAGCACGCAGGATGCCGTGACGAAGAGAACGGTTTCGTATAACGTCGAAACCGGTGGCCGCTCGCGGATGATGCAGCGCAAGACGATCGCCGTCACGAGCAACAAAGCGCCGACGCTCGTGAGCGCGAGCGTACTCTTCCACGCGAGCTTGCTCCTCGGACGCAACCACATGATCGATACGCCGAGGAATGCCGCTATGAAGCTCGCCAAGCTCCAGCGGATCGGATCGAACGCGTAGTAGGCGCGTTCCAGCTCGACGTGCTCGTATTCGCCTCGTGCCATCGCGCGGGCGACCAACCGATCGCGCAAGGAAATCAGAGTCGATTCGAACGCACCCGCATCGGCGCGCAACCGTATGAGAGTCTCGAACTCGGCGACGACGGCAGCGTCGGCCGGCTCCAGGGAACGATTTGGCCCGATGCCCGCGACCAAGTTCGCCGGAGCGAACCATGGTTGATCGACATTCGTCGTGTTCGCCGGCGCGATGACGGTGAGCGCGTGGCCGTCACTCGGATCGCCTCCGCGCGACCAGTCGAAGCTGCGCGCCAGTCGCATGAACGAGAACACGTTGCTCGCCAGATCGACAACTTGCTGCTGAATCGACGTGCGCGCTTTGGCCTCGATCGCGTCGTAATCGTGCGCGAGTGAAAACAGGCGCGGCATGCCTGGCAGCAGCTCCGCGTAGGTCCAGCGGTCGCGCTTCTTCTTGCCATCGGTCGACAAGCCGATCGCGATGATCGCATCCGAGTCCGAAACCAAGAACGACTTGGAAAGTGCCGCATCCTCGGGAAAAAAGGTGACGTCCAGCAGCCACGCGACAGGATCCAGCACTTCGCCCGTGGAGGATTCGGCACTGCGTTTCCCGTTCAAACGCAGGAGCGCGAAGCTCGCGTACGTGGACAGCGGTTTGATGCGACCGCCGTCTTGGATGGGAATCTCACCGAACGCTTCGAGCGTGCGCTCCGACCACGGTTGCGTGCGGTGTTCCGAGGCTTGCGGTCGCGCGTTGAGTCCCGCACTGACCAGAACGAGCGCGATCAGGGCGCAGAATTGTCGGATGAACGTGCTCATGCTGCGCGCGCCTCCAGCTGGACGTAACGCACGAGCTTGCGCACGAAGTGGAACAAGAGTCCCGCGGCGATGACGAGGCATGCCGCGAGCGGCCACTGATCGGCAGGATTGCGTACGACGGCGAAAGTCGAGAACAGGCGGTCGCCGGGCCGCGCGTTCGACGGTCCCCACGAGGCTTGGTAGAGCACCAAACCGCCGTCGCGCAGTGGTTCGTTCATCGAGATCTTGACGTCGCGCTCGACGCCCGCGCTCGCGACTTTGACGTCGCTCTGGAAGGACTTCGGCATGTCGATGCCGGGATGGTCCTCCTTCGTGAAGCGAGCCAATTGCAGCGCGAACGGCATTTCGTAGCGCTCCTTGCGCAGCGACAGTGCCCACGGCTTGCCGGCCGCGAAGAACGTGAACGGTTTCGCCTCGGCGCCCCAGAGGAGCGCGCGGCGTCGAATGCCGTCGCGTTCGTCGACGACGGAAACGCACGCGCCCGCTATGTTCGCTTCCGCCCGTGCATCGACCGCACGCGAGACGAGACGCACTCCGTCGACGACGATCGGTCCGTGCGCGCCGGCATCCTTCGCCCATTCGGGGCGGCAGTTGCGCGCGAGACTTTCGATCTCGAGTTCGAACGGAACGTCCGTCATCGAGACGCGCACTCGCGACCGTTGCGCGTCCTCGATCCGCTCGTGCGGCACGAGCCATTCGCGGGTCTTGCCGTCGTCTTCCTTGCGAATGAGCGCGATTTCCCAGCGGAAATAGCTCTCGAAGTGATCGGCTCGCTGTCCCTCGTACAGCGTGACGTGGCCATCCTCCGACCACTCGTACTTGACGAGCGCAGAGGCGAGCAACATCGCGATGCCGACGTGCGCGACGATGATGCCGAACGTCGCCCAGCTCTTGCGAATGCGCACGAGCCCGCCGACGAACAGATTGACTGCGAGCAAGCACATCACGAGGTTCGCGCCCGGCAGCGGGATCGGGATCGATCCGAAGCGATGCACTAGGAAGAACGATTCGAAGTACTTGCGCTGCACTTCGAACAAGCCCGTCCGCGTTTGTTCGAGTGTGCCGAGCCAAGTCAGGAGGCCCAACAGAACGAGCAGGATGCAGCTCGTCCCGAGCGACGAGAACACCGCCAGCAGGCATCGAGCAAAGCGCTTCATCGCGTAGGGGTCTCTTTCAACGACGAGGCGAACGCGAGCATCGCCGAGCGTTGCTTGCGCACGAGCTCGACGGGGCCCGTCATCTTGACGAACACGGATTTGTCCTCGCCCATGCACGTCACTCCGAAGATGGCCGACGTTTCGCCGACGAGCTCGACGACGTGGGCTGGCCGACCAAGCATGGTGAACGGATCGAGCACACCGATCGCAGCTTCGTCGACTGACGCGATCCCGAGTTGCGTACGCCAACGATTCACGTTCGCGAGTTCTCCGCCGGCCGTTCCGCCGAGGACTGTGACGTAGCATTCGACGACTTCGCCTTCGCCCGCCCAGAACGAAAGGGCGCGCGAGTTCTTTGGGGGACCGCGGCGCCAAGCGTTCGGCAATTCGAACGCGAATCCGCCTGCAGTATCGTCCACTTTGGCTGCGGGCTGTCCGGGCGCACCAAACGAAGCAGCCAGCGCGAGAAATGCTTCACGTTGTGAAGCGACCGTGTTCTTCGGGCCGGTCATCTTCAAGAAAACGGATCCACCCGGTTCGACGAGCGCGAGCGCGAGCAGCGCCCAAGCCGATTTCGAATCGCCGCCGCTCATGCCCGTCCACGTGCCGGTAGCTTCGACGACCACGGCTTTGCGGCCGAAGAAATCGACGCGCGGCAGTTGCTCGACATCTGCGGCTGACACACCACCCAGCGACAACTGCGAGCGCCAGCGGTTGATGTTCGCGGTCAGTCCACCCGCTTCGCCGGCGAGCATCGTCAGATAGCACTCTGCGCGCTCGTCACCCGCAGGGCGAAAGTTGGCGACGCGCATCGACGACGACGGCAATTCGCTCCAACCGCCCGGCGTGTTCCATGTGAATTGCGACTTCGAGTCGTCGGCGTCGGGCGCGTGCGGATCATGCGTCGGACGCGTACTCGCGACGAGTCCAAAGCGCTCCGCATGCGACGGTTGAGCCGAGAAATCGATCTTCGAATTCTCGACGATGCGCGACGTCTCGATCTTGCTCGTGACGACGTTCTCAGAACGGTTCGCGCATCCGAACGCGAACACAGAAGCGCCGGCGATCCCCAGGCCGGCGCAATGCCTCATCCACTCGTTCAATTTGCCTCCTCGACCACGCGCTTCGAGCGCATGGATCGAGTTCGGATCGGCGCACCGCGTGTCTCACCTTGAGCGCGGAGTTGGAAAACGATTCCTCCCGCTCGTCGTGCACTTCTGGTCTGTGACCGGAGCGCACTCGACCGCAGGCGGAAGTCGAAGAATCAGCGCTTCACTTCGCGCGCGTGTAACTGACCTCCATCATCCGCATTTCCTTGCCGTCGGGACCCGGTGAGTACGTCGACATCACCATGTGGTCCTTGTCGACCACCTTTTCGGTCGAGCGCATTTTCACGTACTTGCCTTGCACCGGATCCTGCATCTCGCCCGTGTACGTGAACGTTTTCGTCGCAGCGTCGTAAGCGCCTTCCAAGCTGACGATCCCGGTGGTCGTGTTGTCCATCCACGTGCCGACGTACTTTTGCTTCATGTTGTCGTAGCCCGTGTAGCCGAGACCCGTGACGCCCTGACCGGCGATGCTGCCGTTGAAGTTCTCCTCGACGAAGCGCCCGTCCAAGACCCACTTCATCTCGCTGGTCGCGTCGGATTCTCCTTCGGGCGCGCCCGGCGAAGTCAGTTTGACCTTCAAGTTCCACTTGCCGACTTTGTCGGCGAACAGTTGGTGAGCTTCGCCTGGCTCGACCAATTTCATGACCTTCTCCATGTCGCCTTGCGCTCGAATCGTGAGCGCATGAGTCGCCAGTGCGCCACCGAGGATGAGCGCAGATGCGATGAAAACGGTACGGAACTTCATGGGGTCTCCTGTCTGCTTGCTTTAAACTTCTACGGCGCTGATGCGGTCATCGAGCGCTTCGCGAACTCGGATTTATAGCAGGTGGGTGTCTGCACCGGGTGCAGTGCCAAGGCTCCGGATCGACACCGCGGGCCCCGAAACAGGGCTGCGTCTGCACGCGAAGCAGCTGTCGCAGTCGATCAGGCGTGCAGCGCGGAACGCGTCAGATTGCGATGGCCGTCGCGCGTGACGAGCACGTTGTCTTCGATGCGGATGCCGCCGTGGCCAGCGAGCGCGTCGATCTTCGACCACGCGAACATATCCGCGAGCGGGCCGGCACGATGCGGACGCAGCAGCATCTCGACGAAGTAGATGCCTGGTTCGACAGTGAACACTTGGCCTTCTTCGATCGTGCGCGTCGTGCGCAAGAATGGATAATGCTTCGGCGGCGGAGTCGATCCACCCTCAGGCGCCGTTTGACGACCGGACACGTCGTGGACTTGCAGCCCGAGGAAGTGTCCGAGTCCGTGCGGAAAAAACGGATGAGTCAGCCCGAGCTTCACGGCGTCTTCGCCGCGCGCACGGATCAAACCGGTTGCATGCAACAGGTCGGCGATCTTCACGTGAGCCGTGTGATGCAAAGTGAGATAGGCCAATCCCGGCTTCACCAGCGCGCACAAGTCGCGTTGGATCTGGTCGAGCGCCGTCACGAGGCCTGAGAAATCCGGATCCGCCTTCTTCGTCGTCCACGTGCGTGTGATGTCCGACGCATACCGGTGGACTTGCGCACCGCAGTCGGCGAGCAACACGCGGCCATTCTTCGTCGTGCGCTTCTTGTGGTAGTGGAGGATCGCGCCCTTCTCGTCGAGCGCGACGATCGTCGGGTAGGGCAGGTCGTCGTCGGTGCAGCCGACCGCGGTGACGAAAGCGTGGTGGATGTCGAGCTCACTGCCGCCTTCGAGAAATGTCCCGCGCGCAGCGAGATGACCGCGAGCGCCGAGCTTCTGCGCTTCCTCGATGCACGACACTTCGTACGCCGATTTCCGGCTGCGCTCCCAGTCGAGACGCTTCACGAGCGCGTCCGGATTCTGCGCCTCGGTCGCGATACCGGCGCGCGTCGCTTGCGCGGGCAGGTCACCGACGTATGCCGTGCGAGCGCCGATTGTCAGCTCTTTCCAGGCGTTTTCGGCGCTGGTGACGTTGACGACGTCGAACTCCGACAACCAGAACGGAGTGCCGAGCGCCGCTTGCTCGTACCAATAATCCTCGGGCGCGACGCGCACGAGACGCGGCTTCTGGCCAGCTCGAACGTGCAACAGATGCAGCGGCCCTTCGAGCGGAGTCCAATGCGCGAAGTGCGGCGTCGGATGGAACGGCGCGTCCATGTCGTCGACGAAGTAAGTGAACGGCGAACCGCTCTGAATGACGACCGCATCGAAACCCGCCACCGCGAGAGCACTCTCGGTGGTGCGCTGTCGCGTGGCGACGTGTTCCGAGTAGGTCGTCGTGTTCATCACTTCACTCCGTGCATCAACTTGTTGACAGCGCGCGACGCGATGAACAGTGCCACGCCCACAGCGACAGCCATGTAGAGGATCGGAGTGAAAGCTTCGACGTACCCCGCGAGAGCCGTCGGACCCTTCGCGTCATCGGCGATCTCGACGCTGCCTGCGATCTTCGAGAACAAGCCGGCTCCGTAATTGGCGCATGCGATCGAGACGAACCAAGCGCCCATGACCATGCCCGTCATCTTTTCGGGCGCGAGCTTCGTGACCATCGACAAACCGACGGGCGACAGGCACAGCTCACCAGTGGTGTGGATCAAGTACAGCCCGGCGAGCCATGACCACGGGATCGTTCCCGCTTGGTCGGCGGTCTGCATGCCGAGCAAGAGCAATCCGAATCCGAGTCCAACCTGGATGAGCGCCAGCCCGAACTTCGCAGGGATCGAGGGATTCGCTCCCACCTTGTCGAGCTTCACCCACATCAACGCGAAAACCGGCCCGAGCAAAACGATCAAGATCGCATTCACCGACTGGAAGTCCTCGGGCAGCATCGTCCAGTCGAACGCTGCGATGTGGAGATGCTGAATGTGGTTGGCCGCGAAGATGTTCAGCGAGTTACCGGCCTGTTCGAAGCTGGCCCAAAAGGCGACGTTGCACAACAGGAGGATGAGCAGCGCGAAGATCCGCTCTTTCGTGACCTTGTCACTCTTGAGGGCGAAGAAAAACAGGTACAGCGCGATGCCGGCTCCGAGGATTCCGAGTGCGATGCCGACTTCGTTTTTGCGACGCAACAGCGCGTACATCAGCGGTACGGTCGCCACGCAGCCCAGAAACACTGCAAGCAGCGTACTTATACCTTTGCGCTCGGGCGGCGCTTCACCCTTCCCCTTCAGGGTGTTGCCTCCGAATCCGAACACCACGATTCCGAGAACCATCCCGATGCCAGCCAGCATGAATCCGTACCGGTAATCCGGCACTGTAAGCGCAGTCACAGGATCGATCAGTTCGCTCATCCAACGCGAAATGCGCGCGCAGAAAATCGGGGCCAAGAACGCGCCCAAGTTGATCCCCATGTAGAAGATCGTGAAGCCACTGTCACGCCGCGGATCACCCTGTTTGTACAGCTTCCCGACGAGCGTCGAGATGTTCGGCTTGAAGAGGCCGTTGCCGACGATGATCGTCGCGAGCCCGATCATGAACGTCGTCTCGTCGTGCGAGAGCAGCGTGAAACATCCAACCGCCATGATCGTGCCACCGAGCATGATCGACCGCCTATAGCCGAGCAGTCGGTCTGCTACGTAGCCACCGAACACACCCAGTGCGTAAACGAGCGCGGTGTAAGCACCGTAGACGACTGCTGCATCGGCACTCGACTTCTGGAAGATGCCGATGAGATGGAAGACGAGCAGTGCCCGCATGCCGTAGTAGCAGAAGCGCTCCCACAGCTCGGCGAAGAACAGAACGAACAGTCCTCGCGGATGGCCGAGGATCGTTCGTTCGTCGGACGGAGCAGCCATTTCGGGCGTAGAAGCCATGCGATTCTCTGCGGGGGGGGGACTTCGGATCGGTCGGGCGCGGAATCGTACTGGATCGAGTGGGAGTCGGAACCCCCGTTCGTCGCTATCTTCTCTGGCGCGATGAAGTCAGAGCTCACGATGTGCACCGCACGACCGGAGGATCACGCCGAATTCGCGCGCTTCTTCGTCGAGCTGGGGCACGACGATCCGATCCCGGATCCGGCGCGCTGGTGCACTGAGATGATGCCGCACACGTTCTTCCTCGAAGAGAACGGCGCGAAGGTCGCGTACGCGTTCGTCGAGCCCTACGGCGAGCGTGGCTACATTCGTCACGTCGTCGTTGCGCAGAGCCAGCGCGGCCGCGGCGTAGGTCGCTCCGTGATGGACAGGATCGCAGCGAACTTACGCGAGCGCGGTGCGAGCGAGTGGGAGCTCAACGTGCGATCGGACAACGCGTCAGCGATCCACCTGTACGAATCGGTCGGTATGCGCGCGGAGTACTCGACGATGGTGATGCGCTTCGAATGGAGCCGAAAACAGGCTTTGCCGAAGCGCACTCATCTCGCTTGCGCGAGCGACGTCGAGGCGCGTCACGACCCGGCTGTCGAGAGAGCTTTCCAGTTGCCCGACGGCATGGTCGCGCGCCTGCGATCGTTCGAGGGCCATGTGCTCGCACAGCTGGTCGACCCGCGCGAAGAGCCGATCGCGTTCGCACGCTTCGATCCGGCTTTCCCGGGTGCGTTCCCGTTCCGCGTGCAGAGCGTCGAACTGGTGCGGCCGTTGCTCGACGTGTTGGAGAGCCACGCTCCTCCGAAGTCCAACTGGCTTCAACTCGTGATCGAGAACGACGCGCCAACGGCCGAGATGTTGATCGCGAAGGGCGCTCAGTTGCGTTTCGAAATCTTGCACCTGCGCGGGTCGTTGCCGCGTTGAGAAGGATCGCCATGAAGGTCGTTCACTTCGCACTCGCGCTGCTTGCGATCACCGTATTCGAAGACACTCCGAAGCCGGTCGTCGACTGGTTCGCTGAAGCGAAGAAACACGCTGTTTCACCGCAGGAAATCGTCGCGAGGCCGGTTGGCGAAGCGAGTGCGCGGGTCGTGATGGTGGGCCGAGCCTTCGCCGGCACCGCGGAACTCGCGCGCTTCGAAGGCACGATCGCCGCATGCGCGACAGCGAACGACGTGCTTGCGCTCGACTGCGGATACCGCGAAGGCGAAGAACTCGAGCGTTGGGTGCGAACCGGAGTCGGTGACGTCGACAAATTGCTGGCGGATTGCCATGCCTTCGGTTGGAACGTCTCCGCTGCGCGTACGTGGCTCACCGATCTTTCGAAGCGGGAAGCCAAACCGAAGCTCGTCGGCATCGCGACCGGCGATCCGCGCGCGGCGTGTACGGAGGTACTGAGTTACATCTCCAAAGTGGATCCCGATGCGTTGCCACGCGCCGAGCACGCGCTTCGCCCGCTGTCGGTGGATGGACGCAATGGGGAAGCGGCCTACTTCCAACTCGATGACAATCAGCGCGTCGTCTTGCGCTTGGCACTCGAAGAAACCCTCGGACTCTTTCGCGACGCAGAAGCGCAGTACACGACCAAGTCTTCGGCCGCCGAGTTCGCGGGTCACTCTCGTCTGCTGATCGGATTGTCGCAGTACGAGGAAGTGATGCGTTTCGAACGCGACAACGGCGAGCACGATCCCCGCGGCCGGATCATGGCCGAGAACGCGCTCGTCGCGCTCAAAAACAGGCCTGAAACAGGACGATTGTTCGCCTTCGTCGGTCTGCGCGATCTCGCGCGTGCGAGCGACGCCGATTCGTTCGCCGCGCAATTCAAGGGCCTCGGTGGAGAGCCCTTCGTCGCCGTAGCGACCGCGTGCGGATCAGCGGAATTCCTCGCGCTCGATCCGAACGCGACGACGAAACGCATTCCACGCGCGTTGAAGATCTCGCTCGCCGACGCCGGCCCGCTCGAGCGCGCGTTCGCACACGCGAGCGGCGATGCAGCCTGGATCCTCGATCTGCGCGTGAAGCCCGCGGACGCGAACGTGACGGCATGGTTCGCCGAGCATCGCTCTTTGCGCAGTGCGGATGACGTGTGCGGCGCGGCGTCGGAAACGCCTTGGGATCACGAAGTCCTAGTCGACTTCGACGCGATCGCGTGGTTTCCCACGCTGTCTCGTTGAGGGCCGCCGCCCTGATTCAGCTCTCGTTCGAGAGGGCGCGTTGTCTGCGACCGAGCACCGCTCCGACGCCGATCCACGCACCCGCAAGTGGGACGACCGCGACGGAAATCACCGGCAAGGCGGCGCCGATTCCGAGCATCCCCAAGTAAGTCCACGCGCCGACTCCGTCGCCGAAGCGATAGACGAATGTGTCGATGAAGCTCTTCGATTTGTACTTCACTTCGCGCTCGACGACGGTGAACAACGCTTCGCGCGCCGGACGAACCGTCGCGTAATTGCTGGCACGCAAGAGCACTTGGAACCCGACGAGAACGGCGAGTTCGGGCACGAGTCCTCCCGGCGAAAAGCCGGACGCCGCCAGTCGCGCGCTTTGGAACATTGCCAGCGCGAGAACGATCCAACCGAGGAACGCGATCGCCGGTTGAGAGACCAGCGCGAACGTCACGCCGAACCACCGGATCAAACGACTCGTCAGGAACAACTGAACGAACAGCGTCAACGCATTCGCGACCGTGTCGATGAGCGCGAACAAAGCCGTGCGCTCGTCGCGTGATGCGATCGACGCCTCGACGATCTGGCCCTGTTGCATGTAGAGGTAAGTGCCGATCAATCCGTGCAGGAAAACGTACGCGGCGACAGCACGCAGATAGGGCGTACTCGCGACGAGCCTCATTCCCCGCCACACGTCTCCGTCGAAACGTTCGACCGCCTCGGACTTGGAATCGATCGCATGAACGCGCATCAATGCGACCACGCACAGCAGGGCTGCTGTCATGAAGGCGATCGAGACGAGGAGCATGTTCACGGTGCCGACCGCGGTCACGAAGGAACGAGTCATCTGACCGCCCACGATCGCACCGAGCGTTCCAGCTGCACCAATGAAGCCGAACAGGCGTTTTGCCTGGTCGAGCCTCCAGATGTCGGCCATGAAACCCCAGAACACGGACACGATGAACAGATTGAAGACGCTGACGAAAACGTAGAACACGTAAGCGAGGGCCGTCTCGCGCTCCGGGTTCGCGAATCGGAACGCGATCCAAAAGAGCGCCAAGCACGCGATCGAGATCGCATACACGCTGGGGATGAAAATGCGCCGTCGGAAACGCGTCACCATCCAGGCAAAGATCGGAGTCACCACGACCATCGCGACCAAGCTCCCCGTGAAGAGCAACGGTAACCGGTCCGCACCTCCCAGGAGACCGAGCGACTCTCGCACCGGGCGCAGAACGAAGTAGCCCGCCAGCAAACAGAAGAAATAGAGCATCGCCAGCGCAGCTGTGACGCCCTCGCCGGGTCGTAAGTCGACGAGTCGCGCGAGGGGATTCACTCGCGTATTCGGTGCGCCATCGGATCGCATGGAGGACGTCGATCATGCCTTCATCGACGCGACATCCGTTGTCGCAGTCTCGAAAAACAGGCTGAAAGCGTGGCTCAGCGGCCAGATACGATCGCGACCGCCCACGCAGCGACGAGTGCGAACAGTGCCGAAACGGTGACGATCGCCTGCGTGCTCGTCTTCAGGCGCAAGGCATCGCGACGACGTCCCAATGCGAAACCGATCAGCGCTCCGACGGCGAATCCGAACACGTGCGCCATCACGTCGACCTTCTGCAACGTGCCTGTGAACGTTTGCGGATCTTCGATCGAGGCTCCCCCCGTTCCCAGCCAGCCGAGCAATGCCACGCCCATGACGAGCGGCGCCCAACGACGCCAACCGCGATAAGACAGTTCATGCCGCCGCATCCATTCGAACGCCACTTGCACGCCGAGTGCACCGAACACGGCCGTCGAGGCGCCCATCGACAAATGCGTCGGTGCCTGGAACCACGCGTTGATCAGATTGCCCAGCGCACCGGTGACGAGAAAGCCCCACCACGCGAGACCGACGCCGATGCTCTGCGCCAGAATCACGCTGAATACGGCTCCGAAAACGATATTGCCAGCGAGGTGTGGCAGATCGACGTGAAGCGAGAGTGCCGTGATCGTGCGCCACCATTCGCCGCCGCGAATCAAGCCAGCGTCGGCTCGCCCGAGCGCACTCCAATCGAGCCCATAACGCTCTTGGTGCTGCAACACGTACGCGAACACCATCACTCCGCCGAAGACGATCGCCGCGTGGATGCCTTGGCTGATCGGGCGCGAAGCGATTTCGCGCGGCGGCCAACCGAGGTTCTCGCGCTCGTAGCGCAACAATTCTTCGCGCGCTTTGTCGGCCAGATCCGATCGAGCCACGACCACGTACGAGCGATCGACCTCGAGAATCCCGTGCGGAATCTCCATCGCTTGCAGCACGAGCCCGTGGTTGCGACACACGCGCCGGTCGGGCGAGCGCGATACCTCGACCCAGGTCGCTTGAGTGGAGTTCACGGGGAGGCGCGCAGTCTTTCGCGAAAGCGGCGCCTATACTGGTGCGCTCGTCCGTCGATTTCCATCCATCCCCACCCGAGTTTCTTGCCGATGTCGATCCGCTCGTTCCTCAGCGCTCTCCTCTCGATCGTTTTGGTCACCGTCTCGGTCGCAGCCCAGAGCGAAGGAGCTCGACCGCCGAAGAACTTGCGCGTCGAGCTCAGGGCGAATCCCATCGGCATCGATGTCGCTGCGCCGCGTTTCTCGTGGGAGCTCGACGATCCTCGCCGCGGCGCTCAGCAGTCCGCTTATCAGATCTTGGTGAGCGAGAGCCGCGACCTGCTCGACAAAGAAACGGGTGACACGTGGAGCACGAAACTCGGTGTGCGCGACACGAATCAAGTCATTTACGGAGGGCGAGAACTGGTTCCGTGGCAAACGTACCACTGGATCGTGCGCACATGGGATTTGGCGGGCCAGCCTTCGCCGTGGAGCGCACCCGCTTCGTTCACGATGGGACCGATGCGTGCCGCTGATTGGCAAGCGTCATGGATTTTCAGCGAGAAGAACACAGCTCACCCCCAGGGGGGCTTTCTGGGTTATCGCAGCAAGAACGCCGCCAAAGCAGATGACTTCGAATACATTCAGATCGACCTCGGTTCGAACCTGATCTTCGACAATATCGTCATCCACCCCGCACGCCCCGACGGCGATCCGACCAAACCCGGCGTCCTGTTTCCTTTGCGCTTTCGCGCGTACGTCGACGGAACTCCATCCTTCGACGCCAAATTCATGCGCGTCGGTGATGCAATGGTCAACGACACGCCGAATCCCGGCGTCGATCCGGTCGTGATTCCGTGCACGCGTTTCTCAATTCGATACGTGCGCATCGTGATCGAGAAAATGCAGGCGGACGGCGACAAAGGCTTCGCTTTCGCGATCGGCGAAATGGAAGTACGCGACGGAATGAACAACGTCGCCACGGTCGGAGAGGCTTCAGCGAGCAACTCGATGGAGGACGGCGGTTGGTCCGTCCAGGGCCTGAACGACAAGGTTCTCCTTCCGGGCCGTGCCGTGGTTGCCGAGATCAAACCCGTGACGATGCTGCGCAAGCCCTTCGTGGTCTCGAATACGCCCAAACGTGCTCATCTCGTCACCTCTGCCCAAGGGCTTTTCGAGATCAGAATCAACGGTCAGCGCATCGTGAACGAGAGCTTCGCCCCCGGCTGGACCGATTATTCGAAACGCGTGCCTTATGCCATGTACGACGTCACTCCATTCCTCGTTCAAGGCGACAATCTGATGGCCGTCTTGTTGGCCGACGGATGGTATGCAGGAAGGCTGGGCGATCCGATCGCCGACGATGCGCCGCCGGAACGCGGTCGATATGGCGCCACTCCGCGCTTCATCGCTCAGTTGCGCATCGAGCCGAGCACGGGTCCGACCACATTCATGAATTCGGATGCGTCGTGGAAGTGGTCTCAAGCCGGGCCGATTCGCAGCTCTGACCTGATCGACGGCGAGAACATCGACTGGGTCAGCGATCAACGTGGCTGGGACACGAACAATTTCGTCGACCAAGGCTGGAAGAACGTGACCGCGGTCAAGGAAGGTCCGTCGCTGTTCGCTCGTGTCGCCGATCCGATACGCCAAGGCAATCCTGTCCCGGCTGTTTCATTGAAGGAGCTTGCGACGCGCACGTTCGTATACGACTTCGGCCAGGTGATGTCTGGGGTCGCGTGCGTGAACGCCGACCAGAAGGATCAGGGAACCATTCAACTGAAGTACGGTGAAGCGCTCGACGCGAACGGCCGCGTTTTCGCCGGCAACGCGCGGCGTGCCAGGCCAGTGGATCGCATGACTTTGCGGGCCGGTTTGAAGGGTGAGCTGATCCCGTCCTTCACGATCCACGGGTTCCGCTACGTCGAAATCTCGGGGAACATCCCGCCGGCCACGCTGGGTTTGATCACTGCGATTCCCATCACGAGCGACGTGCGGCAAGTAGGGGCCTTCGAGTGCTCGGATCCAATCCTCACTCAGTTGTGGCGCAACATCGAATGGACACGCCGCAACAACATGGTCGGCATTCCTACGAATGGACTGGTACGGGACGATCGTTTGGGGTGGCTCGGCGGCGCCGCAAATTTCGCGCACACGGCGATGTTCCAAGCGGACTTGTCATCCACGTATGCACAGTGGCTGGTCGACGTGCGCGGTGCGCAATCCGAGGACGGTCGCTTCAGCGACTTCGCGCCGAATCCGTTCGCGAAGTTGGAGCGCGCACGAGCCACTCCTGGGTTCGCCGACGGAGCCGTGACGCTGCCTTGGGAAATGTACCTGCATTATCACGATCGCCGCGTATTGGACGCGAGCTTGCCCGCGACGATGAAGTGGATCGACTGGGTTCGATCGAAGAACCCCTCGCTGGTGTGGAAGGAAGCGCGCGGCGAAGACCTGGGCGATTGGAACGATGCCTCGACGCTGATGCATGCGTCACGAGCGCAGGAATCCGACTCCGTGCGGAAGGACCTGTTCGCGACGGCGACTTTCGCGCGCACCTGCGAAATCGCTGCGAAATCTGCGTTCGCGTGCGCGAAGACGAAGGACGCGGAGCGGCTGTCGAAGCTCGCTCTCGAAGCTCGCGCCGCCTTCGTGAAAGAATTCGTCGAACCGACAGGACGTTTGCGCGGTGATGCGCAAGCAGCCTATGCGCTTGCGCTGGATTTCGATCTCTTCGCCGAGGACCGCGACGCCGAAGCGCGAGCGGTCGAGAGCCTCGTGCGCAAAGTTCAGGAATCCGGCGGTGTATTGACGACCGGCGCCGCAACTTCGCACCGCTTGCTCTTGGCGTTGTCGCGTCACGGTCGCCACGACTTGGCGCTGAAGCTCGCGACGCGGCGTGAGCTGCCCTCTTGGGGCTACGCGATCGATCGCGGCGCAACGACGGTGTGGGAGCGTTGGGATGGATACGTCGAAGGCCGCGGTTTCCACGAAGCGAGCGAGAACTCGCTCGACAGCGTTGCGTTCGGTTCGATCGGTGAATGGATGGTGCGCACGATCGGCGGCATTGAGCTCGAAGACCGTCACTTGGCTTACGGACCGGTGATTTTGGAGCCGATCCTCGACGGCCCGACGCGCAACTCGGCAGAAGGGCCGCGAGCCTTCGAACACGTGAAATTAAGCCCGAAAATCGAGGGTTTGACGTGGGCGAAGTGCGCGCACGAATCGATCGCAGGGCGACTCTCCGTCTCGTGGAAACGCGAGGGCGATGTCCTCGTCTACGACTGCACCATTCCTCCCAACACGACCGCGACGCTCGCACTGCCCGCAGTCGATCGCGCGAAAATCAAGGAAGGCGAGAGCCAAGTCGACGCGGTGGGCGGGTTGCAAGTGTGGAGCGTCGAAGGCGGTATCGCATCGATCGAAGTGCCGGCGGGTACATACCACTTCACGAGTACGTTGAAGTAAGCGCAGCGACAATTGAAGCGCTGGTGGATGCTCTTGTTGCTCGTCCTCGTCGTGCTCTTCGTCGCTCTGTGCTTCGGCCCGGGCCTTGCCGAGTGACGCCGCGGCGCGCAGCTCACGCGCTGCGATTCGGATCGTGGAGGTCGGAGGCGACGTCGCGCGGCTTCGTACGGGGCGCGAGTTCGCCCCGTTCGCGACGTAGTACTGCGAAGTAACTGACACCGTCGGGGAAAGCCGGACCACCGCCGTCGCGCAGCGATCGTCGCAAGAACGTGGATTCTCCCGCGAAAACAGCTCGCAACACGGAATTGAGGGGGGCACTCGGGACGCGCATGTCCGTGCCCGCGTCACCACTCGTGCGGCCGAGCGCGTTGTTCAGCGAACGCGCGACACGCACCACTGGCAAGAGGCGCGCGTTGTACGGAGAGAAGAGCAATTGCGTGATCGGGAGGCCGCTCCACAAACGCTTCAGCCGATCTTCCGAGTAGCGTCGGTAGTGCTTGCTCGCCACATCGTGTGCGCTCCAAAGCGATTCGTGTGCGGGCGTGGTGATCACGAAAATTGCACCAGGCGAAGCCTCTGCCGCGATGCGCGAGAACAACTGAAAGTCGTCGGCGACGTGCTCGAGCACGTCCATGAGGAAGAACGCCCGCGCCTCGCGAACGAGCGGGCCCAGATCTCGCGGAACCTCGCCGCGTATGAAATGCGCGTGCGGATGGCGAGTCGTCGCGAAGTCGACGGCTTCCTTGGACGAGTCGATGCCGACGCAGCGGTACTCGTCCGAGAGTGCACCCGAATTGCCTCCCGTTCCGCAGCCGATGTCGATGATCAAGGCGTCTTTCGACGCGGGAACGAGATCGCGCAAGACATCGCGAACGATCTTGCGCCGTGCAGCGAACCACCAGTGGCGCTCTTCGATGCGCGTGTTGTTGAGCGTTTGCTCGGCGTCCATGTCGTCGCAGAGCATCGGAGAAGTGCAGCCCAAATACCACGGAATCGCACTCTCGTTCGGGGCGCTGTCGCGGTCCGCGCGGTCCGGTAGTACGCTCGACGCATGCAGATCGCAGGACTCTTCTTGATCGCTGCAATCGTGTCGAGCGCGCCGAGTTCGGCTGCACAGAAGCCGAAGTCCGACGTGTGCCCGTGGTGCAAGAACGACGGCGAGACGATGAAGCGGGCCGGAGTCGTCACACACGGACCCATGCCCATCGGGCCATGGACGAGTGTGGAGTTGCCCGGGAAGGTACCGGCGTCTCAATGGGTCACACTTGAAACGGCGCACATGCGCTTCGCGTCTTCACTTCCGGCGATCGACGTCGAACTGGCCGATCAAGGACGCGTGCGCGCCGAGCTCGATCAGTTGCGCGCCGTGTTGCCGAGTGTGCCCATGAAGCCTCGCACGCTCGACCCGTGGCTGCGCTTACACCTGATCGCCATGAAGAGCGAAGCGTTCTACGTCCGCTTCCAAACGCTGCTCGATGTGAAAGACGCTGATTTTCCCGAGTCACGGACGGCGAAAGGTCCGTACATGGGAGACGGGCGATTCCTCGGTGAAAAGGACAAGTTCGAGGTCGTCCTGCACAGCGCCCGAGCAGGGCACAACCTGTTCACGAAGGAGTTCGCAGGAGCGTCGGTGAGCGGCGCGTTACGCTGGCACTTTCCGAACGTGCACAAGATGCTCGTGTCGATCCCGTGCGAGGACGAGTTCAAGAAGGACCGTTGGCTGTTCCCGCACATCGTTCACAACCTGAGCCACTTGTTTTTCAGCGCCTACAAGCATTTCTCGTACGAACCGCCGACGTGGATCGACGAGGGGCTAGCGCTCGCGATGGAAAAGGAAATCGAGCCGAGATCCACGACGAACGAAGGCGAAGAGGGGACCTTCAACGACCGCAGGCATCCCGCAGATTGGTCCGCTGAGGTGCGCAAGATGATCGCGGGCGGCGACCACGAGAAGATGTCCGAGCTGATGCGGATCCGCGAAGTGGGCGAACTCGAGCCGCGCGCGCTGTACACGAGCTGGTCGATGACGCGCTATTTGATCGAGAAGCGGCCGAGTGATCTGGCGAAGTTTCTGGGCGGACTGAAGGGGCAGCTGGATGCGCAAGGGCTGCAGAGCGGCGCCGATATGCCCGGCCTGCAACGCAAACTACTGAAGGAGATCTTCGAGCTCACTCCGCAGGGGTTCGACGACGTCTGGGTCGAATGGGCGAGCGCTCCTCCGGTCCCAGCTGGCAAGTAGCGCACTCCTTCGGCTCAGCGAGACCGCAAGTCCTGAGCCCGCCGGCGAACGGATTCGGCCTCTCCCGCGCGGCCCAATTCAGCGCACATCGCGGCCAAAATCGACCACACGCGCGGATTCTCAGGGTCGAGCTCGGTCGTGCGACGCAGCATGGCCAGACCTTCTTCGACGCGCTGCGTTTCGAACGCGACACGCGCGGACCACTGCAGCGCCGCTATGTGATCGGGATCGTCGCGCAAGACTCGATCGAGCTCGAAGCGCGCTTCGTCGTGACGCTTCAGCTCGACGAGTGCCGACGCGAACATGACGCGCCACTTGGGTTCGACGCCGGTCGTTTCCGCGGCGAAGTCCAGACCTTGTTTCATGGTCTGTGCGGCGAGCTCGAGCTCCTGAGTGCGTCGCTCGGGGACGAGCGCCGAGTACTCGATCAAGGCACCGCCGATGTTGAAAAAGTGATTGGGGTGCGGCGCCAATTCTTGTGCTCGAACGTACAACGCGATCGCTTCGTCGAGCAAGCGCAGTCGCGTCGGTACGTCCACTCCCGGCGCTTGGCTCTGCTCGACGCGAACGTTTCCCAAGTGATCGCACGCGACGGCGCTCTGCGGATCGACGGCATACGCACGCTCCCACAGCGTCATCGACGAGCGCCAGTGTTGCGTTTGACTACGCGATGCGAACACGAGCATCGAGCATGCAACGATCGCGATCGCGATGCCCGGGATGCGTGCACTTTTCGTCTCGATCGCCAACCCGATCGAGCCAGCGAAGAGAAGAGCGAAGGGCATGCACGCGAGATAGCTGTAGCGATCGGCGACGAGCTGTGGTCCGGTCGATACGAGGCCGCTGACGGGCGCGAGCAGCACGAGGAAGGCGAACCAACTCCAGCTCGCGGCGGGCCATGAGCGGCGCAGGAAGAATGCGAGAGTGCTTGCGGCGACGACGATCGTGATCGCGATCAAGAAGCGCGCTTCCGTCGCGACGAACGGGCTCGGCATGTCGTAAATCGGGCTCAAATCAGCAGGAAACAGCGTCTTTCCTGTCTGGAACACAGCAGCGTAGGACGCTTGGGCCACACGGCGGCCGAGGCCGTGATCGGCGAGCGCTCGCAGCGCAGTGCCGGTGGAACTCTGACCTACGATCGCGATGATCGAGAAGATCCCCGACAGCGCGAGGAAGGGCAACTTCTCGAGTACCAGGCGCTTGTGATCACCGGCCCATCGTTTCAACGGCCACACATCGAGCACGAAGAAAACGATCGGCAGCGTGACGACGCTGGCCTTCGAGAGGAGCGCACACGCGAACAGTGTCAGAGCTGTCGCGTACTTGCGCCCTCGGCGATCCGAACTACGCGCGTAAACGATCCAAGCGAGAGCCGTCGCGACGCAGAATGCGCCCGACACGACATCGCGTCGTTCGGTGACCCACGCAACCGACTCGACGCGCAGGGGATGTAACCCGAACGCGAGGGCTGCCACGAACGCGAGCCCATCGCGCATTCGCTCGCCCCATGACGGGCGCGCACTCTCGAGCAGCACGCGCGCCAAGAAGAAGAACAGGACGACGGTCGCTGCGTGCCACGCCACGTTCATCGCGTGATAGCCGCGCGGATCCATTCCGAAGAGCGTGTGATCGAAGCCTAGCGTCAACCACGCGAACGGTTGGTACGGCCCCATGTGGAAGGTCGTGAACATCCAACGCAGGTTCTCGAACGCCAAGCCGCGGTAGTGGATGTTTTGAAGGAAGTTCCGATCGTCGTCCCAAGCGACGAACTCTGCACGAAACGCAGGCCAAAAGCCCACGACGACGAGCGCGATCAGCACGACGCACAGACCGAGGCGCTTCAACATCCGGCCTCGAGTGTAACGTCGCGTTCGGGACGGAGAATCGCGCGCAGAGCAAACGGAAACACAGTTCGAGGACCAACGTCGGTCGGCACCGCATATGCTCACGCAGCATGCTGGCTGCACTTTTGATCTCAGTGTTCATCGCTCCGCAAGAAGCTCAGGTCGGCCCCGTCATCTCGCTCTCCCCGCCGACCGTCGTCGTCGAGGCTGGCTCGCGTGTCGACGTGGGCGCGTTCTTCCGCAACGGCAGCGCGGAGAGCATCGCATTCACACCGCCCGTGCAGATCGACGCCGAACTCGTCACGCCGCTGAGTCGCTCGCCGGCCGCGTTGTCGCGCAAAGGCGATTGGACGCGCGCGAGTTCCCTGGCTGCAGGCGAAACCGTGTTCGTCGAATACGAGCTCAATCTGCCGGGCGAGCTATCGGGTCGGGTCGTCCTGCAGCTGGTTCGCATGGCGGGTGCGCCGACGGTCATCGACATTGCGGCCGTCGATCCCAAGGACGAAGTCAAGTCGCCCAAGCACGATGAGGATTCCAATGCGCCTCGAGATCCTCGAGCCGTTGCGCCGGCTCCGGGCGGATTTCGTTTCGCTGAAGCGGCTCTGCAACGCTTTCATCCTTACGAGCCGATGTACTTCATCGCCGGAACGGACAGACCCGGCGTCAAATTCCAATTCAGTTTCCAGTACCAGATTTTCAATCCCGAGGGACCGTGGGCCTCACAGGTCCCTTTGCTGGCGGGGCTGTTCCTGGGCTACACGCAATCTGGCTTGTGGGACATCGAAGGTCGATCCAAACCGTTCACCGACACGAACTACAAACCGGAATTGGCTTGGTCGAACGATCAAGTGGATTGGTTGAAGCTGCCGTTCATCGAACAGGTCGGTTTGCAGGTCGGCGTCCAGCACGAATCGAACGGGCAGGATGGCCTCGACTCGCGCTCGATCAACATGGCGTACATACGTCCGGTGCTGCACTTCGGTGATGCCAAGGGCTTCTCGACGCAAGTGGCGCCTAAATTCTATACCTATTTCAGCGGCCAAGAGAACAACACGGACATCGAGGAGTTTCGCGGCTACTGCGATCTACGCATTTCGGCGGGCTGGGCCGACGGATTTCAAGCAGGGGCGCTGGGTCGGTTGGGCTCCGCAGGCGAGCATGGCAGCATGCAATTCGATTTGACCTATCCACTGCGTGCGATCGGCGACGGCAATTTCGACATGTATTTGCAGTTGCAGTGGTTCAGTGGCTACGGCGAGAGCCTGATCACCTACGACGAATACACGGACGGATTGAGAATCGGCGTCGGATTGGTGCGCTGAGAAGGTGGGAGTTCTTCAAGGCCGGGCGCTCATCGGCTGACCACGCACTTTCGTCCAGTGCCACCAGTCGCGCAGTTCGACCGGGAGACTTGGATCCTCAACCTGCGCGATCGCGCAACGGAAAGCGTCCTCGACACAGGGGTCATGGTGTGACTTGGTGAGTTCGCACATCCGCGCATGGAGCTCCCGCGGATCCTGGCCCTTCAAATCAGCCACGCAAGCAAATCCCAACGCGATGAAATCTCGAGCTGTCTCCAGGCCCACTGAACCCAAGCGCTGGAAGTCGGCCAGCGCCGCGAGTTCGTCGCAGCGGGCACGTGAAACGGTGCTGCACAGTCGTCGATGCAAATCCTCTCCGCCGGACGCCTCGACGTCGCGTGCCGTTAGCTTGGCGGCGCGGAAAGCGGCTCTTTCCTCAGTGGAAAGGCCGAGTGTGGGTCGCTTGGCAGCCACGATCCTGGACGTCCGTTTCATAGGCACGACACGATCATAACTCGGGCCTGCACAGCGCGAAGGCCAGGGACGGCGTGCGCCGATGCGCGAGTTCGACGGCGCCAAGAGTTACACCAAGAAGCTCTTCAAGAATTCGAGAGCTCGCGCGCCAACGCATCCAATGCCATCAACTGTGCGGGTGAGAACCCTCGATCGTGGAACCAAACGACCCGACCCTCTGCGTCGATCAAGAGGACGCGCGCATTTCGCGGCTGCTCGTTGCCGGTTGCAGCGACGATGTGCGACGCCTCGTTTCCATAGACGGTCACGACAGCAGGCCAATCTTCGGAAGGGATCCCGCTCTTCATACCCGAATCGATCCACGACGAGATCAGCGTGGGCACGATCCCATCGATGGTGGGCACTTCGAGAATGCGCACCGTGGACTTCACCTGCATCAAACCCATGATCCACCGATCGATGTCGAACTGCGCGCCTTGGACGTAGCCGATGATCAATATTGCTGGTTCGCCGGCTAGATCGCCCGGAAGTTCGCGGGACTCACCGCTCAGAGATCGAGCCTTCACAGTGGGAAAACGACGACCCGTTGGATCGACGTTGCGAGTGGCGCACGAGCTGAGCATGGACGAGATGACGACGAGCACGAGAACTGCTGAAAGGACGAAGTAGATCCATCTACGCTTCTTCATGCTGTTCTCATTTCACTCGCCCGCTGAGCAACAACGTCGAGGTCGGGATGATCGCCAGCGTGCTCTCCGATGAACTTCCACCGAATGATGTCGTCTTTGACGAGGAAAGTCCCCGGCATGCGCATGATGTCACCCACCGGAATGCCGACGAAATTGCCCTTGAGTGTCGCGAGCAACCCCGCAGCGACCACATTCGGTGCGAGCAAACGACTCAGTGTCGCGCGCTCCAGTCCGAACGCACCGTACAAGGCCGCAGTGGGATCCGCTATCGCTCTGGCTTCGTCGTCGAAGCGAGCGAAGAAGTGCTCGCACTGCTCTACTGTTCCCATCGTGATGAACAAGGAGCGAGGCATTCCATCGATCCGCCCGCGCGCACGGCGCAGGTCGCGAACGAGTTCGCGGCAAAACGTTCAACCGAAATGACGGAGAAAGACGAGCAGGCACACCGAACCTTGGAGCTCCTCGCGCAGAGTTCGCCCGCTCAAGCGCACGCCCGCGATGGGAAGATCGAGCACGGCTGCGGACACCGGCTCGTGCACTGAGATGAGACTGGTCATGGGCGAATCCTCGCATCCGACGGCCGACTCGAAGCGTAGGTAGGCGGAACCCCAATCGATACGTCTATGGCTCATCCCTGGACGCCGAATTCGTGAACGAGCATCGGCCGATCCCCGGACCAAACACTTCGAAGCGTGCGCGGAGTCAAGAAGAAGGACCTGCCGACCAAGGTCTGCGCGGTGTGCGGTCGGCCCTTCCGTTGGCGCAAGAAGTGGGTTCGCGTCTGGGCCGAAGTCAAGTATTGCAGTGACGCGTGTCGGGCGACGAAGCGCTGAAAACGCCGCCGGGCACGCGCTTCATCGCTTCGTATGCGGTTGCTCGGTCACGGAGGACCGTCATGCGGCCGCTCGACCTTCGTCGCTCAGCAAGTCGAATTGGTGAATCACCGACCCACTCGTGAGTCCGTCGTGATCAGCGCTTCATCCCAACCAGAGACTGCTCGACCTGCAGCGTCCAGTTGAGCGCACTGACGTACAGCTTTTGCAGTTCCGCTGGAGACAGACTCGAATTCTCGATGCCGTTCCAATCGGCGCGTTCACAGGCGACCGCAACATCCAGAGCGGAACCAGCATGCCCGCGGTGCTCCAGCAGAGCCGCTTTGATCTCGTCCGAGAGCGGCATCTCCTTCAAGAGCGTTTCCATCGTCGTGTCCAAGTACACGTCGAGTAGTGAAAATAAGCCGACGGTGAAGTACTTCTGATCGTCCTTGGCGGATCCGCGACCGGCCAAGAGTTGGCACAGGCGGGCGCGACTGAGCGCATTCAACATGAGTTCGCGCGGCTTGTCGGTCACTTCCGAGAGCAACAGGAGCCGTGCTATCGACCGCACGCGATCGATTCCCAGCAACGTACAGGCATGGCGCACCGAGTCGACACGCTGAGCCAGCGAGAGTGCCGCCGAGTTCACATAGCGCAGCAGCTTGTGACTGAGTGCCAAATCACGCTGGATTAACGCGCCGATCTTCTCGAAGTCCGCTGTCGGATCCTCGAGTGCAGCCAAGATCTGCATGAGCGAAGCGCGATTGGCCGCCAGCTTCTTGCGCTTCATGACATCGGGCTGGGCATAGAACCAACCCTGGAACAGGTCGTAGCCCGCGTCCCAAGCAACTTTGAATCGCTCGCGTGTTTCGATCTTCTCAGCCAGGAGCTGCAGCCCAGGCCGACGAAGAATCGAGACGTGTCGCCGGAGCTCGTCATCGTCCATCAATGCCGCGTCGACCTTGATGACGTCGGCCAAATCGACCAGGGGGCGCTTGTGCTCACTGTGCACGTAGTCGTCGAGCGCGATGCGATAGCCGCGGCATTTGGCGCGCGACAAGGCCGCTATGAACTCGTAGTCGGGCTCGATGTCCTCGAGGACTTCGAGCACGACGCGTTCGTGCGGGAGCGCTGTGTACAAATCGTCGACGAAGAACGCGCGCGTCAGATTGACGAACACAGGATGCTCGCCTGCAACGGTGTAGAGTCCGAGCTCGAGCAGAGTGTTCATCGCAACCGTGGCGGTCGCAGTGTCGCCGTCGAAGGTGCCGGCCGCATTCTCGGTTCCGCGTCGGAACAGCAGCTCGTAAGCGCGCACCTCCACATTGCGGTCGACGATGGCTTGGCGGGCAATCTGTGCGTGACTCATCGAGGGTGGGCTGCGTTCGGTTCCGGGTTCTGGAATGCGACCCGCATTTCTCGACTGCGCGTCGAGCATGTCTGAAGCGCGGACGCCCCAAGACGGAAATGAATTCATAGGGCAATGGGGTAGTTCTCCGCCCCGAGAATCCCGCTCACCGAGCGCGCAACGATCTACAGCGTTCGATGATCTGGTCGAGCGGCTCGAACACCACATCCCAATCGTAGTTGGCTTCGACGAACGAGCGCGCGCGAGAACCCAGTGCCGCGGAAACGTCCGGATCGGCGAGGAGCGAACTCACCGCTCGCGCGAATCCCGTCGCGTCGTCGCTCACGATGTAATCGCGACCAGCCATTCCGTCGACGCCTTGGGTCGCGCAAGTTGTCCCGACAACCGGCAATCCCATGGCCATGGCTTCGAGCACTTTGTTTTGGATTCCGCGCGCGATGCGCAGCGGAGCGACGGACACGGCGCCACGCGCGATGAAATCACGCGTGTCCGTCACGAATCCTGTGACGGCCACGCCGTCGATCTTCGTCAGTTGCGTCACTTCGGGGGTCGGCTGTGAACCGATGATCGTGAAGCGAGCAGTGGGATGTTCGCGTCGAACGAGCGGCAGGATCTCGTTGACGAACCAAACGCATCCGTCGCTGTTCGGGAAGTAGTTCATCACGCCGGTGAAGACGATATGAGCTGCTTCGCGAGCGGCCGGGCGCGGCGAGAAGTAGTCGAGGTCGACACCGTTGCGCAGGACGGTCGAGCGCGCGCCGGTGATTTCGCGCTCGAAAACAGCCTGTTCGAGCGGTGTGCACAAGACGTTGTCCGTGAAGGATCGCGCGATACGTTGCTCGAATGCGAGAAGCGTGCGCTGCTCGCGGCGATAGACCCAGCTCATCGGAAAACGCGTGCGTTCACCGTATTGGCGCCACTTGTCGCTGTCGAGTTCGCCGAAATGCATGACGCGCGGCGTGGATGCGTGCTTCTCCAGGAACGCACCCATCGACGAGGAGTACGCATACGCCATGTCGCAGTCGACGATCTCGCGGTCGACGACGGCTTGCAGCGCCTTCGATCCATAGACACCTAGCGTCAAAGCAGTGCTCGTCGCGAGCAGCGGAAGCGACGTTAGCTTCGCCCATCTGTCACGGTAGGGAATGACAGTCGTCGGAAATCCCATCTCACGCAACTTGTTCGCTGACTCGACGTCTGCTTCGTCGTGGGCGAACGCCACGATGTGCACGTCGTGATTGCGCTTCATGCGCTCGACGAGTCTCCATGTCGTGATCTTGTCCCCGCGATTCGGCGGATAGGGGACGCGCTGCGAGAGGAACAGGATCTTCAATCGGGGCAGAGTACCGAACGAGCGTGCGCGTTCGTCCTCCGCTCCGGACTGCATGATCTGCGCACGCGGATCGCCGGTCGATTCGAGGTTGGTTAGACTTGCGCTCATGGTGTCGCATCGGTTGCGAGCCATTCTTTCGGCATTCGGAGGCCAACGATGAAGAAGCTCTGCCTGCTTTTGCTGTGTGCATCGACCGTCGCGTGTCAGAGTTCGAATTCACGTCAGGCCGAAACGTTCGTTTCCGTCGAGGCTACGCCGACGAAACCGGTGACGCCCAAGCCCGAGCTTCCCGAGCGGCGTGCCGCACCCGCATCCAACCAAGCTGCGTTCGAACTCGCGAAGCCGTGGATCGACGACGGTCTTCAAATTCGAGACGTAGCGAAGCGCGACGCGGCGATCGCGGCGGTACGTACAGCGCTGCAGAGCGCGGATCCCGTGCCAGCTCACGCCGGTCTGATCGCGCTCAATCAACTCCGCAGTGCCACATTCGAGAAGAACTCGTTTCGAGAACTCGTGCTGCCGCACCTGACGGCAAAGGACGGATCGATGCAGCTGGCGGCGATGTACGCCCTCGACGCAGTCGGTCGCGAACCAGGCGATCTGGAGCGGATTCTGTCGGCGTCCTCGGACGTGCATGCAGCTCAGCGGCCGCAGTGGGTGCACGTGATCGCGACGTTCAGCGACGGCGAGCTCATCGGTCCTGCCGGCGACGCAGTGCTGAAGCTGATCTCGAGCGACGACCGTCGCGACGTACGGCAATCGTTCTCAGGGCTGTGGGGAACGCACGTTTCGCCGGCGATCGAGAAGCGTCTGCTCGACATGTCGAATGGCGCAGACCTCGGGAATGCACACGACGCGATCTACTTCGGGTTGTCGACGTTGCGCGACAAGTCGGAGGCCGTGATCGATCGCCTGATCGCCGCGCTGTCCGATGGGGACGTGAACAACAGCGGTCGCGCGCTGTGGGGTTTGGCGCAAGGGGTTCCGACCGCGTTGCAACCCAGGGTCGCCGATACGCTGCTCCAACTGTTCGAAGCGCGCAGCGACTCACACACGCGCGAATCGTCGCTGAGAAGCGTGCGCGAGTACGGAGTGGAACGCCACGCTCTCGCGCTCGAATCGCTCGCCGCCGGTGCTGCCGTCGATGCCGGGATGCGCAAGAGTCTGCTCGAAACCGCAGTGGCTATTCGCCGACGCGCGAACGCTTCGCCGAAGTAGGCAGTGATGGGGCGCATCGGCCGTGCGTCCGACTCGATGGAGCGCACACACGGAATGGACGATGCAACGTGTGCCGCGTCCATTCCGAAGTCAGTGTGGCACTGACACGCTCACTCAGGGATGACGAGCGCACTCATGGGCGCGCAGTCGCCGCACAACGCATCTCTGTTCGAGTCCTTGCTCGTGCTCGAGCTGAGTTCGGGCGGCGAATGAGAGAAGAAGCACAGTGCCGCGCTCGTGCTTCTACTCATTGCTCGAGAGACGCCCCACGAACGTGTGCCAGCGACCTCGGACGCGTTCTTCATCGATAGAGAGGCCGGCACTTCGAATCGCAGCGCGCGTCGCATCGGCGTGATGATTCGGACAACCGCTGAACGCGAACCAGCCGTTCGGTGAGAGTGCGTCACGCAACGTCGTCGCATGCGCTTGAATGATGTCCGAATAGATGTTGGCGAGCACGACGTCCCATCCGCCTCGCGTACCGACAATCGCCTCGAAACCGGCTGACTTGAATCGGCAGACATTCGCCACACCGTTGTTCACGGCGAGTTCGTTCGCATACGGCTCCGCATTCGGATCGACGTCGAAGCCGAGCACGGATCCGGCTCCGCACAAAGCAGCGGTCACGCCGAGAATGCCCGAGCCCGAGCCGGCGTCGAGCACGCGCTCACCGCCGCGGATACGCTCGAGCAAGACTTTCATGCACGTCCGAGTCGTCGCATGGCGACCCGAGCCGAACGCGCCGCCGGGTTCGAGGTGCATCACGATGTCGCTCGCGCGCGGCTTCGATTCGCTCCACGGCGCGAGAACGCACAAACGGCCGACACGGAAAGGCTTCCAACTCTTTTTCCACGACGTCGCGTAGTCCTCGGGCGGCAAGGGTCGGAACTCGAGCGTGAGCGAATGCAACTCGTCGACGCCTGTGAGTTCAGGTAGCGAGCGCATCACCGCTTCGATCTCCTCGCGCACGCCCGGCGAATCCGCGTGCGACGGTATGAACGTACGCACGAAATCGAATCCGTCCGGCGCAGCATCCGTCGCGAGCGACGGACGACCGAACACGACCGATGTGCAGGGCCCGATCGCCAGGTGCTCGGCGACGAATTCACACCAACCGATCGGCGCCAGCACGCGCACTTCGATCCAACGCGGCGTTTCGTTCAAAACGGCAAGTCCTCTCGTGAGATGTCGATCGGCCCAGTTGGCGGTTCGCGGCGGCGCGTGGGCTTCGGTTGAGCCGGCGGAGCTTCACTTGCCGCGTCGGAATCAGAGCGAGCGCGCGACGATCCGTGCTCCATCGACTCGTCTTCGTGTCCGCGCAACGGCCTGCCCTCGGAGTGAAAGCTCGAGTCGAGCCCGCGTCGCTTCACGTCGGCTAGCAAGTGCATGTGCGCCAGCGCTTCGTGCACACAATGATCGGTGTCGCCGCGTACGAGCCGCGCGCCCTTCGTCTCGGGCTCGGACGAAGTGCCGACGTCGAACGAACGCTCGATCGGCAACTCACGCAGAAAAAAGCGATGACGCGGATCGCCGATGCGCCCGTCCAGCACGAACACGCAGCCACGGTCGCTCTCGCGCCGCATCAAGCGTCCGAAACCCTGGCGAAACTTCGCGAGCGCGCGCGGCACGTAGATCTGTCGACGCTGTTCGTTCAACCCGATCGTCGCGCATTGAGCGTGGTGATAGCGATCGGGGACGCCGTACGGCAGACGCACGATCACGAGGTATTCGAGGGTTTCGCCTGGGAAATCCGCGCCATACCAGAACGTGTCGACGCCGAAGAGGATCGAATCGATCGTCGAGCGGAACAGGTCGGACAGCTCTTCCTTCGCACTGCCCTCCATGTTCTGGAACCACAGCGGAATGCGCCGCGCACGGAAGAAGCCGCTCGTCTCTTCGCCGACCTTCTTGACGTCGCTCGAGTTCGTGAACAGCACGAGCATTCGGCCGTTCGTGCGTTCGCCGAGATACGTCACGAACCGACGCACGTACTCGAGGAACTTGCCCTTGTCGGCCCCGACGACGGGCGCATCACGCGGGATCGCGACGAGGACGCGGCTGTAATCGAACACGTCGGGAGCACGGAACGTGCGCACTTTCGACGGCGCGCGTTCTTCGTCCTCGGCCGGATGTTCGGCGCGGTCGAGACCCAAGTACGCGCGCGCGGCCGAGAATCCGTCTTGCAGCCACGTCGTCGCCGAGATGAACACGCCCGTCTTCAGCTCAGGGTAGTAGTTGCGACCCAAGAACTCGTTCGGGAGCAGCACGCGTGCAGCCAAGATCACGTCGCCGCGGTGATCGCGCTCGACGTCGTAGAAGGTGCTCGGCCGAAAGCGCGTTTTGCCCTCTTCGATCGGGATCCACGCGTCGATGACGCCGACGATCTCGTTCAATTCGAAACGAGATCGATCGAACGCGCGCCGCAGCGCGCCCGAATTGCGCAAGTGCAATTGATCGACGTACTCGACGAGCGCCGCGAGCAGCGCATCGAGCGCGTTGCCGCGTTTCACGACGTCGACGCGCGCTTGAACCAGCTCGTCGGATCCGTGTTCGAGCACGAATTCCCGCAACATCGAGTGCTCTTCGCGATCGACGCGTTCCTTCAATGTCGCGCTGCGCCACGTCTCGAACGCTTCGACTTCCTTGTGGAGCACGTCGACGCTCGAGCGGAGTGCCGTCCACATTTCGATGGTCAGATCGAGTGCGTCGCCCGACGGCGTGCCTTCCAAGAGCGACCGCTTCAACCGATCGAGCAACGCACGCGAATGCACGCGTCCGGGCTGACGCATCAACGCCAACACGTTGCGCACGTCGCGGAAGCCGATCGTGCGACTCCACGCGCTGTGCGCTTGCTCGTGCAAGTGTTCACATTCATCGAACACGATGTGGCGAAAGAACTCTTGTCGGGCGAGCGCGAACGCTTGATTCACGATCACGACGTGGCTCTTTTCGGCTCGTTTTCGCGCTACTTCTGCTGCGCAAGTGCGCTTGTCTTCAGCGCGAGTGCAGCACGCCGTCAGCCCACGAACAGAACGCACCGCAGCCTGCAGCGCGCGTTGGAAGGCTTCCGTCGATTCGAGCGCGATCGGCGAGCGCGTCGGCAGTCGATCGAGATCCGCGTCGGCGTCCGTCATCGCGAACACGGCCACGTACGTCCACGCGAACCATGCCTCCGCCGAATCTTCTTCAGGCGTCGAGTGCTTCAGTGCGCGCCAGCAAACGTAGTTGTCGCGTCCCTTCAATACCGTCACGAAAGTCGGCGTAGAGATGCCTGCAGCTGCGAGCATCGACAACGCGCGCGGCACTTCGCGATCCATCGCCTGTTCTTGCAGTGCGCGCGTGTACGTGGCGACGCCGACGCGCACGCCGTGACGCTTCGCCCACAACATCGCGGGCACGAGATACGCGAGCGTCTTGCCCGTGCCCGTCGGCGCGTGCACGAGCAACAGTTCGTCAGCGCCGAGCGACTTCGCGACTTCGCGCGCGACCTGATGCTGCGACGGTCGGTACGTCGGTTGTGCGAGGGCAGCGCCCGACTTGGCGAAATTCGCCGGCAAAAGGCGCTCGAAAATGGCGTCGAGCGTCGCCATGTCGTCGTCGTGGAAAGGCTTGGCTTCGTTCGAGTCGGCTGGACGACCCTCGAGCGCTTCGAAGCGATCGCGCTCGGTCGCGCAGCGCGGCTCGACGTCTTCGATCAAGTCCTCGAGCGGGCTTGCATCACGGCCGAACGTGACGATGCGGCCGTCGACCAACTGCGCCGCAGGCCCGTCTGGTGCGCGCGTCCACATCGAGGGGCGGTCGAGCAACGCGAACGCGAGTTGAATGCGCATCGCCGCGCGCGGGTCGACGTCGACGAGTCCGTCCCAAGCGCGTTTGTATCCGAGCACCGCGATGCGCAGAACGTCCTCGGCCAACGCGTGAATGCGCTGTGCGAGTTCGACGAGAGCCGCGTGCAACTCCAACGGTCCGTGCGCAAGCACGTCGGCGCGCGTCAAGAGCGACACGAGTTCCGCGCGCTTCGAAGCCAATCTTCCCGGCAAGAACAACGCAGCGACGTCACACGGCGCGATGCACGGCGGTGTTCCGCCGCGACGACGAGCGAAGTGCTCGAACCAACTCTCGAAGACGTCGGCATCGGGCGCCACGACGCCGGCGCCGTCGATGAACGCGATCAATTTCTCCCACGCGTCGTCGGCGCTCGCTGCGTTGCCGAACTGCGCGCGCGCGATGCCGAAGTCGCGCTCGATGTGCGCAGCGATCGCAGTGCGTCCCGCCTCGTCGTCCTGGTCCGCGAAGGGATTCGTCAGGCGCTCGAACAGGTCCCACTCGCCCGCCGTGCCTGTCGCCTTCAGGGCCGTGACTCGCACGATGCGGGCCAGAGCCGGATCCGATCCGGTGGCCCAGATCGTCACGAACACGATCCCTGCGAGCGGATTGCGGCGCGCGACGGCCGTAGGCTTCGGGGGTACGATCATGATGCAGAGCGGGCTCTCCAGGATACGGCTTTGGGAGAGCGCGATCGGGTTCGCGACGCGACGAATACGGCGTTTTCACGCCTTCCGACTGCTCGACATGCGTGCGGGCGACCCCTATCCTGTTCCGGCTTTTTCATCGGCGGGACGCCTCCAACGAGACGTGTCGGCCGCACTCGAGATCACCCACAAAAGCCAGCACAAGAGCGAGACGACGATGGAAATCACCGAGATCGAGGTCGACGGTTACGAGAAGGTCGTCCGCTGCCGTGATCAGAAGTCCGGATTGCACGCGTTGATCGCGGTGCACGACACGACGCTCGGGCCGGCGCTCGGTGGATTGCGCATGTTGCCGTACGCGTCCGAGGACGAAGCGCTATTCGACGTGCTGCGTCTGTCGAAAGGGATGACGTACAAATCGGCGGTTGCGGAGACGGGGCTCGGCGGCGGCAAGTCGGTCATCATCGGCGATCCGAAACGCAAATCGGAGGCGATGTTCCGCTCGATGGGCAAGTTCGTGAACAGCCTCGAGGGCAAGTACATCACGGCCGAGGACATGAACATCGGCATCGCCGACCTCGAAGTCGTGCGCAAGGAAACGAAGTACGTCACGGGTCTTTCGCGCGAGAGCGGCAGCTCGGGCAATCCGAGTCCCTACACGGCACTCGGTTGCTTGTACGGTATCCGCGCCGTGCTCGAGGAACTCGACGGCAAAGCCGAGTTCAAGGGCAAGCGCATTCTGATCCAAGGCGTCGGCGCCGTCGGCGGACGTTTGGCCGAGTTGCTCAAGGAGAAGGGCGCGACCGTCATCATCTGCGACATCAACGAAGCGCGCGTCGACGAGCTCGTGAAAAAGCACGGTTTCGAGGCTGTTTCCGACGTCGGCCACGCTTCGGTGCCGTGTGACGTCTATGCGCCGTGCGCTCGCGGCGCAGGCTTGAACGACGAGACGATTCCGATGCTGCGTTGCCGCGCGATCGCGGGCGCGGCGAACAATCAACTGCTCGAGCCGCGCCACGGTCGCGATCTGAAAGCGCGTCGCATCCTGTACGCGCCGGACTACGTCATCAACGCGGGCGGCATCATCAACGTCTCGATCGAGATGTTGCCGGGCGGCTATTCCGAAGCGAAGGCGCTCGCGAAGCTCGAGAACGTCTACACGAACTTGAAGAAGGTGTTCGAGATCGCGCGGAGCGAGAACATCACCACGCACGAAGCTGCGGGTCGCCTCGCCGAACAACGCATTGCCGCCGGCAAAGCGAAGAGCTGAGAGCCGAGACGGCACCGTGGTGAGCAAGCAGAAAACACTTTTGCTCGTCGCGCTGCTGTTCGTGTTGCCTGCAGTCGTGGTGCTGACGCTGTTCCAATCGAACGCGGGGCCCGACTTCATCGACGGTGCTCAAAAAGGCGGCATCGTCCGAGGGCGAGTCGCGCTCGCCGACGGAGCGCCGGCTCCCGACGTCAGCGTCGTTGCTTCGAAGGTCACGAGCAATGTGATCGGTGGTGAACTGGCGCGCACTCGCAGCGATGTCGATGGCGCATTCTCGGTGACCTTGCCGCCGACAGAAGGGCGTTACGTGCTGCATTTCAGCGGTCCTTTGTTGCTGGACCAACTCGTCGAGTTCGGCTGGCTCACGCGCGACGGCAGTGCCGCGAAGGACGACGCGATCGCCGTCGAAATGCGGCTCGGTTGCAGTTTGGAAGTCGAAATCGTCGGCGCCGACAAGCAACCGGCCGGCAGCGGCGAATACGAGTTGTCGGGTGCGACCAGCGCCGGATTGCTGGGTGGTTTCGCGCGCGGAAATGTTGCGCGCTCCGGCAAATTCGAATCCGGAAAGTTCAGCGTCGACGGATTGCCGTCGATGAGCGCGCGCGTGCAAATTCGATTGGTGAGCGGCGAGCGCGTCGATTCGGTGCTCGATCTCACTGAGGGCGCGAATCGGCACAAGGTCGAGCTCTGACCCGAAAACGGCGCGGCCGCGCAACCTGGTCGGATGCACGGCCGCTCATGCGAAAGCCCAGCAGGCTACTCGAGCGCCCAGATCACTTCTTCGCGCTCTTCATCTCGGCGAGAAGCGCGTCGATGGCCTCGTCCATCTTTTCTTCGCGCACATTCTTGTAGCGGATGACACCTTTGCCATCGATCACGAAGATCGTGGGCCAACTTTTGATGTTCCAGCGCTTGGCGAGCGGACCACTGGTGCTTCCGTCGATGGCTTGGCGCCACGTGATCTCTTGATCCTTCAGGATCTGCTTCACCTTTTCGGCGTCACCGTCACTGTTGATCCCGAGAAGGGCGAAGGGCTGCGATTGGAGTCGCTTCACGAGCGACCTTTCGTGCGGCAGCATCGCAACGCAAGGGCCTCACCAGTTGCCCCAGAAATCGACGACCACAACTTTGCCGCGGTAGTCGGAAAGCTTGAACTTCACGCCGTTTTCGTCGGTGACTTCGAAGTCGGGCGCGACTTTGCCGATCTGCAAGAAGTCCATTTCGAAGAGCACGGCTTCAGCCTGTGCGGCGAAGTCCTGCTTGCGAGAGTCGACGACGCCGACGTACTCCTTCTGCAGCTTCGCCATCAGCGCGCGCGCTTCGGCCGTGCGTTCCGGGGTGGCCTTCTTGTCCTTCACGATCGACGAAGCCACCGTGAACATGGAGGCTGCTTGAATGGTCTTGTGCGGACTCTTTTCGATCAGTGTCCGCAGCGTCTTCTCGGTCTTCTCTTTGCCGAGAAAACTGCCGAGTCGGCGCGAAACGAGTCCCGGCAAACTTTCGAGTGCGGGGGAGGCGATGTGCGCCTCCATCAGGGTGTCGAGCGCTTCGATCGCATCCGGTTTGCGGCCGAAATCAGCCGCGATCTCCGCGACGCGCATCCATGCTTTGGCCGCGACTTCGGTGCCTTTGGCCTCGCGCGCAACCGCTTGGAACTCCGGTATGAATGCTTCACCCGGACGTTGCTCTTGAAGCTTCTCTTGCTCGGCTTCGTCCGTCGCGTTCTCCATGGACTTGGAATGTTCCTTACGAGCCTTGTCCAAGCGTTCGACGATCGTGTCGAAATTCTTGGTCAAGTCGGCACTTGCCGACTGCGCTTGAACGAACAGCGCGGCTATCCCCAAGGTGCATGCGGCAAGCAGTGCGCGCATCCAGCCCGGGCGTGACCTCGTACTCATCGAGTGACCTCCAGTGCGGTTTCACAGGGATCGTGATCGAACAGAGATCACGACTTCGGAGCGCAAAGTCTAGCCGAGCGCTCTCGCGATGCGCGGAATCCCCAGTTGACGTGGACGGCGCGAGCGTCGAACCTGGCGCCCATGAAAATTCCCTTCGTTTTCGCCGCGTGTTCTTTGCTCGTCGCCTGCACCCTCGCTTTGAAATCCGCTCCTCCCGACGCGGCACGTCCGAAGGGAGTGCTGATCGCGGTTGGCGGTGGGGGAACGACTCCGGAGATCATCGAGCGCGCATTGATGCAGGCGGGCGGCAAATCCGCAGCGATGCTGATCGTGGCTCAAGCTTCGAGCGATCCGAAGTCAGGGGAAGAGTCGCGCACTTTTTGGATGGAACACGGCGCGACGAATGTGAGCGTTCTCGACGTGAGCGATCCGGTCGCGGCGCTTCTGGCGATCGAGAAGGCCGCGTTCATTTGGATGCCCGGCGGAGATCAAAAGCGTTTGCTCGAAGCGCTCGAGACGGCCAAGCTCGTGGACGCGATCGTCAAGCGCTTCCACGAGGGCGCTGTCGTCGGCGGCACGAGCGCCGGTGCAGCGGCTATGTCGAAGTTGATGATCATGGGCGGCGACAAAGCCGATCTGAAAAGCGTCAAAGCCGGCGCAACGCAAACGACCGACGGGCTCGGCTTGTGGCCCGAGGTGATCCTCGATCAGCACTTCGTGCAGCGTCAGCGTTTCACCCGAATGCTCGCGTGCGTACTCGATCATCCGGAAGCGATCGGCGTCGGCATCGACGAGAAGACGGCGGTGGTGGTGAGCGGACGCTCGTTCGAAGTGATCGGCGAGAGCACGGTACTCGTCGTCGACGCACGCGCTGCGAAACGGGTTGCACGCGCCGACGGCGAGCTTCACTCCGCGAGCGACCTGAAGCTGCACGTGCTGAAGCGCGGCGACAAGTTCGAGTGGGCGGCCAAATCGGACTGAAGTGCGCTGGCGAGTGGGCTGTAACGGCTGAATCGCTAGCAGGATTCGTCCTCATTCGTTGTCGGGCAAGAAGCGACGACGACCGCGTATCCTCTGCGATACGTCGAGGAGGAGCGACGCCGCCCGGCGACGAAGGAGGGCGGAGCCTGCTAGCGATTCAGCCGTTACAGCCCACTCGTGGGGTGAGCCAGAAGCTCGGTGAACAAGTCGGGCCAGGTGCGACTTCCTGGCAAGGCGCCGCCACGACGCGGGTTCGTTGCAACCCTCGCAGGAGCGCAACGCCGCTGACAGCCCGTTGCTCGAATCAGCGCCAAAAAGCCCACAAAGCCGCTAGCGCCAGCGCGTTGGTCACGATTTGTCCGGCGATGTTCGGCACCAAGCTCCTAGACATCTCGAAGGCCATCGCGAGCACGAACCCTGACCACGTCATCGCGGCCAACCCCGGCAACGAATAGAACTGCGCCGCGCTGTAGAGCAGGCTCGAAAAAAGCGCAGCCTGCCACGCGGCATAGTGACGACGCAGCGTGAGAAACAACAAACCACGCACGCCGAGTTCGACGAGGAACGGAGCCAAGACAGCGTGCACGCCGAATTCGAGCGGCGCGGCGATCGGCGAATCGATGGATGTCGAAGCCTGCATGCTCTCCGACCAATGCGAATGCGCACCGAACGCGTGCATCGTGTTGACGATCAACTCCGAACCGAGCCACTGGATGGTCACGATCGCGAACGCGAGCGACAACCAACCTAACGGACGCACCGTCGGCGTCAGTCCGAAGGCCGCTCGGAACGTGGTCCCGAGCGGTGCCAGCAAACGTCGACGAATCAGCCACACGATCGGGATTCCCGTCAACACGCCGCTGCAAGACTTCGCCCAATCGCTGCCGCCCCACACGTCGATCTGGCTGACGACGAACCAGATCGCGATGACGGCGAACGCGACTCGCACCGCAGTGGCGTAGCCCGCTTCGAACGTCCACGCGGGCGGCACGTCGGCGCTTCCGGGCACGAGCTTCGGTCGATTGCGCGCGAGCCAGACACCGATCGCAGCCAAGCCGAGCAACAACACGACGGCTTGCGCGGTGGCGATCGTAACCAAGCGACGGGACAGATCTCCGAGTCGTACGTCGATCGAATGCTCGAGATCCAGTTGTCGCGCTTCGTCGCCCACCGCACGCGCGAGTCGCATGCGCAGCGACGTTCCGATCCACTCCTCACCGGCGAGCGAGGTGTCGTAGGTGTCGAATGACCGAGCGTCGTCTGCACGCCCCAACTTGAACGCACGCCTCAGGGCCTCGACGAATTTCGAATCGCCCGTCGTGGCGAGCCGTTGCAGATCGGCCTCCGCCTCCTCGAGTCGACCCGCGTCGAGCAACAACACAGCTCGCCGCGCACGCAGCCCCGCGAGTTCGCGGGGATCGGGTCCTGACATTTCGCCCTGCAAGTCGGGCCGCGGATAGCCGTTCTTGCGCACGATGTCGTCGAACGTGGCGATCGCTGCCTCCCGCGCCGGATCCGTACGCCCGACCATCAGAGTCACGAGCTCGCGCTGGAAAGGCGGCGTCGATTCGATCGCGTCCTGGATCCACAAATTGCGCTCGAAAACGCGCTGTGCCGTCTCGATCGGCCGCGCGAGCATGAGCATGCGCAGCTGATCTTGCCCCTGCATCGGCGTGCAAACGAGCAAGCCCACGAGCATCAAGCTCATGAACAGCGTGATGGCCTGACTCGGCCCCAGCGGTGAATTGCCGAGTCCTTTGCGCGTCGAATCGCGCGGTCGACCCGTTTCGAGATCGTCGTCGGCCATGAAGCGGCGAGACGATACCACGCGGGCTGGAGAACCTCGTCTGGTTCACGGATGATGTCCGCGATGTCGGAATGGGCCTGGATCTGGTTCCTCTTCGCTCTGGGCGTCGTCGCCGTCGGCATCGCGATCACAGTCGTCGTGATCGTGATGCTGCGCAATCTCTCGCGTCGCGTGGAGTTGCTCGAACGCGAGCGCGCGACTTCGTCGACGTTGCGCTCCAAAGCCGATGGTCCAGGTGCGCGAACGGCGGCCGATGAAGAAGCGGTAGTCACGGGGGCACACCTGGTTCCGGACTCGCCGACCGACGCTCCGGCAGCGCAGGCGAGCACGCTGTCCGCAGGTTCACGACAGGCCGCGCGCGGGTCCGAGGCGCCGCGGACTGCTTCGCAACAGGTCGCAGCCTTCCCGGGATCGATCGTCCCGTCCTCGTCGACCGGCGGCGCGATCGTGCCTCCGGCGTTCGCGACACGCGCGCCGGAAGACGCATCGCGAGAGGCGACGATCCAGCCGCCTCCCTCGACCGCGCCAGCGCCGCGCAGCGAATGGGCTTCGCCGATCGATGAATCGAAATCCACCCGCCCGCTGCCCGCCGCAGAGTCGTTTGCCGACGTCAGCACAGCGGATCCTCGGTCGGCTGGATCGCCGCCGCGCTCGCCCTCGAACGCATCCGCAGAACGCTTCGAGTGGGAGCGCTGGCTCGGCGTGCGCGGCGCTGCGGTCGGCGGCGGAATCGTGCTCGCGATCGCAGGCTTCTTGTTCTTGCAGTACTCGATCGAGCGCCAATGGATCACACCCGAGCGACGCACGATTCTCGCTGCGATCGCAGGCTTCGCGCTGTTCGTCGCTTCGATTCCGTTGCGCAGGCGCGGCTATCGCATCGTCGCAGATTCGATCACCGGCACCGGAGCTGTGCTGCTCTACGCGTCGTCGTGGGCGGCGCACGTGTCGTACGGGATGATCGGATTCCCCGCGGCATTCGGCGCCATGGTTGGCGTCACTGCGGCGTGCGCGTACTTGGCGCAGCGACACGAATCGCTCGTCATCGCCGTGCTCGGCCTCGTCGGAGGCTTCGCGACGCCGCTCGCTTTGTCGAGCGGGCACGACCGGCCGATCGCACTGTTCGGATACGTGCTGCTGCTCGACTTCGCGTTCCTCTTCATCGCGCAGAAACGCCGTTGGCCGTCGTTGACGCTCGTCGCGTTGGGCGGGACGTTCGTCATCCAGGCGTTGTGGGTCTTCCTGCGCGTCGACCGCAATTCACTGCCGCTCGCTCTGATCGTCTTGGCCGTTTTCGCGCTGTTTTTCGCCGTTTTCGTCGCGCGTCAGGCCGCGGCGGAACGAGCGCGACTCGCAGCGGCTCAGTTCGGAGCACTAGTCTTGCCCTTCGTCTTCGCGATCTACTTCGCGCAAGACCGTGCGCTGGGTGAGCACGTCTGGCCGCTGCTCGCGCTCGCTTCCGTGCTGGCCGTCGCATCGGCTTGGATGGCGCGCACGGGGGATCTCACATGGCTGCCATTCGGAAGCGCAGCGGGCGCCGTCGCACTGACCATGACGTGGACGGTGAATCGAGTGTTCGCGATCGATCGCGACGCGACGCTCGAGTTGATCGGCTGCGCGATCGGGGTCACGCTGCTGCACGTCGCACTCGCGGAGCTCGCATCTCGGAGCGCGAACAAGCCCCGGGGTGAGGGCGCACGCGGCGCAGTCGTCGTCGCGACGATCGGATTCCAACTCGTCGTGTTGTTCGCAGCGAGCCGACCGATCGACGTCGGGCCGTGGCCGTGGATCGTCGCGACGACCGTGTTCGCGCTCGTCATCCACAGACAAGTTGGGATCGGCGAGCGCTCGATCCTGGCCTTCGCTGCGTCGGCGATCGTCGGCATCACGATTTTCACGTGGTCGACGAAACACGATTCTGCGCAGTATTTGCCGGGCTTTTGGCTGTGGGGCGGAGCGCTCGTTCTCGTCGGCAGCACGTTCCTGTTCGCGGCGTGGTTGCTGCGCGCGCGTGAAAGTCACTGGCCGTATCGCGGGGTTCTGGCGTTCGCACTGCCGACGATGCTCGCGCTTCTTGCGTTGGGCAGCATCTTCGATAGCACCGCGATCTACGTTGCCGTCGCAGTCGTCGGGGTGCAGGGTGCGATCGCGGCGACCGCTTGTCGCTCGAGCGTGTTGTTCGGACTCGCGATCACGCTCCCGATCCTGCATCCGATGACTGGGGGAGGCGACCCCACCCATTTGGCAAATCGACCGGGGTTCATGCCCACGTTCGCGTGTATCGCGTCGTTCGGTGTGCTGTTCGCGGTCTGGCCGTTGCTTCGATCCGAACGTTGGAACGATCGAGCCGCGGCCTGGCGCATCGCCGCCGGTTCGCTCGTAGTGCAGTTCTTCGTATTGTATCCGCTGTTCGTCGCACGTTCGTTCGACGTGCCCGTCTTCTCTCTGCCGATCGCATTCGAAGTCGTCGCCGGCGCTGCTGCAATGCGGCTCTACGCGACACGCGCCGGCGAGGATCGGGCGCGTCGGATCGGACGCATCTGGTATTCGTGTGCCGCGATCTTCTTCGCGGCGCTGATCGTTCCGCTGCAACTCGAACGTGAGGCCATACCGATCGCGTTGGCGTTGTTCGCAGCCGGAATCGCGCTGTTCCACGTGCGCATCGACGCCAGGTCGCTGGCCTGGGTCGCATTCGCAGCACTACTGATCTCGTTCTTCGCGCTCGTCGTGATCGGCCTCCTCGGTGAATGGCCGCATTCGTCGACGCGCATCCTGAACTGGGTCGCCTACACGCACCTCTTGCCGGGCGCGGCCGCGATCGTCACAGCTGTTTTCCTGCGCCGCGCCGGAGCTCAGGTCGCCGCCTCGTCCAGCGGAATCCTCGCGATCTTGTTCGTGTTCGCGTGGATCAACCTCGAGGTCGCGAACGCATTCACGAACGTCGAGCGCTTCACACTGCGCTTCGAGCACACGCCGATGCGCGATCTGACTGCATCTCTCGCATGGCTCGCGTACGCGATCGTCTTGTTGGTGCTCGGCGTGTCGAAGCAGCGCGGAGGCTTGAGGTGGGCGAGCCTCGTCTTGCTGCTGCTCACGATCGCGAAGGTGTTCATCTTCGATCTCGCGCACCTCGAGGGCTTGCATCGCGCAGCCTCCGTAGCCGGGCTCGGTCTGTCGCTCCTGCTCGTGTCCGTTCTCTATCAACGCTTCGTCTTCCGTCGCCCCGCGTCGACGACTTGAATCATGCGCACACGTCTCTTGGGTCGCAGTGAGTTGGAGATACCGGTCGTCGTGTTCGGCGCTTGGGCCATCGGCGGTTGGTATTGGGGGGGAACGGACGACGCGCTGGCGGTGCGTGCGATCCACGCGGCACTCGATCACGGAATGAACGCGATCGACACGGCGCCTGTCTACGGTTTCGGTCGCAGCGAGGAAGTCGTCGGCCGCGCGATCCGCGATCGTCGTGAGCACGTGATCGTCATGACGAAAGTCGGTCTGCGTTGGGATGAAAGCGTCGGCGAGCCGTACTTCGAGACGATCGACCAGGACGGTGTGAAACGCGTCGTACGTCGTCACGCGGGGCCCGAGTCGGTGCGCAAAGAGGTCGAAAACAGCCTGAAAAGGCTAGGAATCGACGTGATCGACCTCCTCCAATTGCATTGGCCCGATCCGGCGACGCCGATCGCGGAGACGATGGGCGCGCTGAGCGATCTGCGCGCTGCCGGCAAGATTCGTGCGATCGGTGTGTCGAACTACACCGTCGCAATGTTGCAAGAAGCGCAGCGCGCGCTCGGCGCGGTCCCGCTGGCCAGCGATCAGCCGAAGTACAACCTGGTCGCACGCGACATCGAGCGCGAACTGCTGCCGTACTGTGCCGTGAACGAGGTCGGCGTCATCGCGTACTCGCCGCTCGAGCAAGGTCTGCTGACCGGTCGCGTGCCTGCGACGAGAACCTTCGCCGCAGACGATGGACGTAGCAAGCGACCGACGTTCACGTCGACGAATCGAGCTCTCGTCAACGAGGTACTCGACCGCGTCGTTCGACCCATCGCGGAACGTCACCGCGCGACGGTCGGGCAAGTCGTGATCGCGTGGACCGTCGCACAGAAGGGCGTCACTGCCGCGATCGTCGGCGCGCGCACGCCCGAGCAAGCGATCGAGAACGCAGCTGCGGGGGACATCGTGCTCGCCGATTTCGAACTCGTCGCGATCCGCTCTGCCTTCGAAGCTCTCGAACTGGAAGTGTCGGCGGGCCCGGGTTTGTCGGGCAAGCTGAAGTCGCTTGCGAAACGATTCCTAGGCCGGTGATCCGCGGAAGAAGACGAACGTCACGACCAGAAGGCACGGGACCAACAGCACGAACGACCACGCCATGAATCCGAAGAAGCTGGGCATTTTGACGCCGTTTTCCTCGACGATCGCTTTCACCATGAAATTGGGGCCGTTTCCGATGTACGTCATCGCGCCCATCATCACTGCGCCGCACGCAATCGCCTGCAGGATGATGTCGGATGTGCCGCCGGCCGCGAGGTATTCGCCCAAGTAGCGCGGTCCGTCGACGCTGATACCAGCCTGACCGCTTGCGACTGCAGCGAACGCCAAATAGGTCGGCGCGTTGTCGAGGAGGCCCGAGAGCCCACCCGTCGCCCAGAAGTACTGCCACGGCTGCGTCAATCCGAGTTCGCCGCCGCGCGCATTCAAGATGGCGAGCGGAGCGATCATCGTGATGAAGATGCCGGCGAAGAGAATGGCGACCTCGTTGATCGGCGTGAACGAGAAGCTGTTCTTCGCGTGCACGACCTTCGGCGTGCCGAAGTACGACACGAGTGCGACGAACGCCATCAAGCCCTCTTGGATGCCGAACGGCCACTCGCCCCCGTTCGCTCCGACACCCGTGCCCTTGGCGAGGATGATCGCGACGATCGCGAACAGGAGCAGGATGTTGAACGCCCCGTCGATGCCGAGCGGTGCGTGCTTCATCACGTCTTCGAGTTGCGAACCCGGCCGCGCCTTTTCTTCGCGGTCCATGCGGTACGAATCGACGATGAAGTAAACGAGCAAGAGCAGGCCGTTGATCGTGAGCCACTCCGGCCAGAGTTGCAGCGTCCACTCGAACGGTACACCCTTCAAAAAGCCCAGGAAAAGAGGCGGATCGGCGAACGGCGTCAACAAGCCGCCGCAGTTCGAAACGATGAAGATGAAGAAGACGAAAGTGTGCGTTTTGTCCTTACGCGCCTCGTTTGCGCGCAGGATCGGTCGGATCAAAACCATCGACGCGCCCGTGGTGCCGATCAGGTTCGCGAGAATGGCGCCGACGCCGAGCAGCGTCGAATTGGAGAGGGGCGTGCCGTTCAGCGATCCGCGCACGAGGATTCCGCCGGACACGACATACAAAGCTCCGAGTAGCACGATGAAGGCGACGTAGTCGAGCAGTGCGTGCTGGAATGCGCCGACCGATGCCGCTCCTTCGGTCTTGTACAGCCAAACTGCAAACGGCACGGACAAGAGAGCTGCGAGGATCGCTTTGTTCTTGTTCGCGTGCCACCAGTGACCGGCGACGAGCGGCAGGATGGCGACGCACAAGAGCAGCGCGGCGAAAGGCACGACGGCCAGGATCGGCAAGCGCGTTCCCAGCGATTCACTTGCGGACGGGATGAGAGCGAGTGTGTTCATGGGTTCGAATGAAAGATAGGAACGGCCGGCTTCCGTGTCTGCCCTTCTTGGTGGATTCCGACAGTGAGCTAGAGTGAGCGCCTATGTCTTCCTCTCCGAAAAGTCCCCTTGTTTCGTGCAGCCCCTTTGCGCTCTTCGGGCTGCTCTTGGTGGTCGCGCTGTGGATCGGATGGAAACTCGCGCAGCCTCTGATCCGTCCCGATCACGATCCGCGTGCCGAGCAGCGCCTGGTCGTCGCACGCGGCGACCTCGCTTCCGACGAAAAGGCGACCATCGAACTGTTCAAGAACGCGTCGCCAGCCGTCGTGAACATCATGACGTCCCGCATCGCGCGCGATCGCTTCAAGATGCGGCCGCTCGAGGTTCCACAAGGCGCGGGGTCCGGTTTTCTGTGGGACGACAACGGCTACGTCGTGACGAATTTCCACGTCGTGCAACAGGCTGAAAAGGCCACCATCACACTCGAAGACGAGACACAATACGAAGCTCGTCTGGTCGGCTTCGAGGCGGATTACGACATCGCCGTGCTGAAGATCGACGCACCCAAGGAGAAGTTGCGCGCGATCACGTTGGGGAAGTCCGGCGATCTCCAAGTCGGACAGAAGGTGTTCGCGATCGGCAATCCGTTCGGGCTCGACCACACGCTCTCGACAGGCGTGATCAGCGGATTGAATCGCGAGATCTCCAGCCCGAGTCAACGCATCATTCGCAACGTGGTTCAGACGGATGCGGCGATCAATCCCGGCAATTCGGGCGGGCCCTTGCTCGACAGTTCCGGCCTCCTGATAGGAATGAACACGGCGATCGTGAGCGCGACTCAATCGAGCGCAGGCATCGGATTCGCCGTGCCGGTCGACACGATCAACAAGGTCGTTCCGAGCCTGATTCGCAAGGGAAAGTTCACACGGCCCATCCTCGGCATTCAGCCCGCTTCGGAGCCGATCGCGCGATCCTTGAGCACGCGCGGCGTCGTCGTCGGCACCGTTCAGCCCGGATCGGGAGCGGAAAAGGCCGGCCTGCGCTCATTGGAACTCGACGCGAAGAATCGTCCCCTAGCCGACGTCATCGTGGCCGTCGACGGCACACCGGTGAAGCGCATCGAAGACATTTGGGAAGTGATGGGCGATCACAAAGCCGGCGACGTCGTGCGCGTGAAATTCCAGCGCGGAGAGCAGAGCATCGAGGCCGACGTGACGCTGCAAGAGTCGAACTGATCTCGCCGAGGCCGCGAATCGGGCACACATTGCTCTGGCACGGACGCGAGTGGCCATCGATTCGAGACGGAAGCGGCGCCGAAATCAACTCGACGCGGGAAGGCTCTTGACGGCCTCGATCACCTCGCCTTGCTCCGCATCGGTCAGGCGGTTGAAGAAAGGCAGTCGCAACAGTCGGCCTGAAACATTTTCGGTCACGGGGCAATCGCCCTCTCGACCGCCGAACTTCTTGCCCATGTCGGACATGTGCAAGGGCAGGTAGTGGAACACTGCGAGGATGCCGCGCTCTTCGAGGTGCGTGATGAGCGCCTCACGTTGTGCGCCGCTCTTCATCAGCAGATAGAACATGTGGAAGGGCTGTTCGCAGTGCTGCGGGACGTGCGGCAACGACACACCGCGCTCCGCCGCCCAGCCGGCCAATTCGCGTGCATATCGCTTCCAGATCGCGCCGCGCTTCGCTTGGATCTCGTCGCGCGCCTCCAACTGAGCCAAGAGGAACGCCGCCAACATGTCGGACGGCAGGTACGAGGAACCGACGTCGACCCAGGTGTACTTGTGCACCAAACCGCGCATGAAACGGCTGCGATTCGTGCCCTTTTCGCGCAAGATCTCGGCGCGTTCGATCAAAGAGCGATCGTTGATGAAGAGCGCGCCGCCCTCGCCGCACGTGAAGTTCTTCGTCTCGTGGAAACTCTGCGTCGCGAGTAAACCCAGCGTGCCGAGTTGCCGCCCTTTGTACTTGGCGAACAGTCCGTGTGCGTTGTCTTCGATGACCGGAATGCCGTGCCGTGCGGCGATGGCCAGGATCGCGTCCATCTCGCACGCGACACCGGCGTAGTGCAGCGTGACGATCGCCTTCGTCTTCTTCGTGATGAGCTGCTCGAGTTGCGTTTCGTCGAGGTTGAGCGTGTCCGCGCGCACGTCGCAGAACACCGGTTTCGCACCGCGCAAGACGAACGCGAGGACCGTCGTCACGAACGCGAACGAAGGCACGATGACTTCGTCCCCCGGCTCCAAACCGACCAAAAAGCCCGACATTTCGAGCGCGTGTGTGCAGTTCGTCGTCAGTAGCGCGCGCGGGACGCCGACCGATTCCTCGAGCAGTTTGTGACACGCCTTCGTGAAGTGTCCGTCGCCCGAGATGTGTCCGCGCTCGATCGCTTCGGCGATGTAGCGCGTCTCGTTGCCTGCGAACGAAGGCTTGTTGAACGGAATGCGATACTTCGTCATGAGCGCGTCTCGTCCGCCGCGAACCACAGGTGGTGCCAAACTTGAACCGATGCGGTCAGGAAGCCGCGCGATTGGTAGAGCCGTTGCGCACCGGCGTTGCGTCCTTGCGTGACTACGGTCACGCGTTCGCAGTGCTGCGCTGCGAACCACGCCAGAGCCGTGTCGAGCAACGTTCCACCCAGGCCGCGTCCCTGTGCGAACGGGGCGACGGCGACGAGGCCGATCTCGCCGCGACGATTCGCGCGCAGATGGCACGACAGATATCCGGCCGGCTTGCCGTCGGCTTCAGCGACGAACACGCGATCGGCCCAGCCGCCACAACTCTTCTCGATCCAAGTCGCGTACAGCTCGGCGCAGCGCGCGCGCGAAAAATGCTCGTCGGCCCAGAAACGCGAGTTGGTGTGGCTGATCGCTGCGAGTTCACGCAACGTGCCGATGTCGTCTTCGCGACTCGGGCGAGCCGGATCGAGCGGTGCTTTCGGTGCGTCACGCAGTTCGCGATCAAATGTCATCCTGACATCGACGACGCGTGCTCCCGCGTCTTCGAGCAGACGCACACCGGCAGCGTCGTTGCTGTCCGACAATGCATACAGACAGTCGACGCGCTGGGCTCTGGCCCATTCGACGACGCGTGAGAGCGTACTTTCGGTCAACAGTACCGGCGCTAGCGACGCGACGCGCAAGCCGAAAAATTCGGAATCCCACTCGAGGAGCCGAGCCTCAGGTGCTGCGCTCAACTACGAGTCCTTCCGATCGTCGCTTGTCGTCCCGCGCACGGCGTACGTCGGGCGGTCCATCATGCGGAAGTGCACGCGCGCCAAGTACTCACCCAAGATGCCGAGCGCGAACAACTGCGCGCCCGAGAACACCGCGATCAACGCAGCCAGTGACGTGTAGCCAGGAACGACGACGTCGTTGACGATGCGTGCGTAGATGACGTATCCCGCGACGACGAGACCGAACGCGGTCAACACGAAGCCCATGATGGACGCGACTTGCAGCGGCAGCACGCTGAAGCCCGTGATCATGTTAAGCGCGTGTGTCAAAAGTTTGCGATACGTGTAGTTCGATTCACCGCTGGCGCGTTTGTCGTGGCGCACTCGAACGGCCGTGAAGCGTGTCGTCGACCATGTCAAGAGCACGTCGATCGACACGAATTGCCCACCAAAATCGGCGAAACCGTCGCGCAGATACGTTCGGAACACGCGGAAAGCACTGACGCTGCGCGCCGTCTGCGCGCCCATCGCTTTCTGCAGCGCGAGCTTGGTCACTTGCGATGCGACGTTGCGCAAGAAGCCGTGCGATTCTCGTTCGGGCGTACCGTACACGACATCGGCACCGCTCTCGAGAGCCGCGAGCAGCTTCGCGATTTCCTCCGGCGGATGCTGCAGGTCGTCGTCCATCGTCACGACGATCTCGTGTCGCGCGAGACGAATGCCACACAGAATCGCGTTGTGCTGGCCGTAGTTGCGCAGCAGGTTGAGCCCACGGATCCACGCGTGTGCGCTCGCCAATTCCTGCACGACGCGCCAACTCCCGTCGCGACTCCCGTCGTTCACGAGGATCAACTCGTAACTCGTCGCGATCGAATCGAGAACCGGCTTCAATCGCGCAATCAGCGGCCTCAACGAACTTTCGCTGTTGTAGACAGGGACGATGATCGAGAGAGCGGGCTTCAAGCGGTCACACTGGGGCGATGAATTCTATCGAACCTCGTTCGCGAGCATCCACAGTTCGAATGCAGCGCGCTTGCCGCCGGGCTTCGATTTTGGACGTGTCCACGCTCGAGATCGGGGTGTCGGCCGCAGGTCGTCGCGCGTTTCGGCGAAGTGGGCGGCCCAACGTCAACGCGGCTCGCCGCCCGTGTAACCCAGTGCGCCCAAATGGCCGCGCGTGCGCTCGTCCATTCGGCGCTTCTGACCCTCGAGCTGCTGCGGCGGCGCGTTCTTGCCCATCTCGGTGAAGCTCGTCTGGAGACGCTCCATGATCAATGGATACTGGAGGACGACGTTCTTCGTCTCACGCGGATCGGAGGCCAGGTCGTAGAGCAGCGGAAAATTCGGCCCGATCGTGACTAGTCGCCAACGTCCGTCGCAGATCGAGATCACGCGTCGGGCCGTGTCGACTCGGCCGAAGTAGCTGGTCGCGATGCGGCCTTGCGGAAGCGACGCGTGCAGCATCGACAGGCCCTGATTCAACGGTCCGTCGACATCCAAACTCTCGAGGACGGTCGGCCACACGTCGAGATGCGCGACGAGTTTTCCGCTGCGTCTTCCGCCTCCGTCAGGCAGCACCGTTTCACGCAGAGCTTGCGGCGGTCGGACGATCATCGGCACGTGCACGAGCTCCCTCTGCAACGAATCGCCGTGGCTGAACCAACGATTGCCCTCGCCCAACGATTCGCCGTGATCGGAGGTGAAGATGACGAGCGAGTCGTCGAGCCAGCCCTTGTCGCGCAGACCGTCCATCAAGCGTCCGAACTCGGCGTCGACTCCGTGGATCTCGGCATCGTATCGATCGACGTATTGACCCGGCTTGCGCTCGTTGCCGACGAGTTGATAGTTGGGAATCGCGCCTGCCGCACCGAAGTCGCTCGTCACCGGCATGTCTTGTTCGCTCGAGTGATCGCGGGCGAACAGAGCCAAATCCGCCGGAGAAGGTGTGTACGGTCCGTGCGGATCCATGTAGTGGACCCACAGGAAAAAACGATCCTCGCTGTCGCGTCTCGCTTCGATCCACTTCAGCGTCGCCGTCGTCGTATCTGCGCTCGAACGTTCGTGCGCCGCGTGCTCGGTCGACTTGCCCGTCATGTTGTCGTCGAAGTGTGCGAAGCCCTGTTGGATGCCGACGTCGCCTTCTTCTGCCGAGACGCGACACAGGACGCTGTTCGCGACGAAGGCCGCCGTGTCGAACCCCGCGTCGCGCACGACTTCGGCCAGCGTGCGGGCCGTGCTCGGCATCAAATCTTGATTGCCGGGCGTCGCGCCGACTTCGTCCGGCAGGCGTCCCGAGAGCAGGCTCGACAGCGCCGGCATCGTCAGCGGTGCCGCCGACCACGCGCTCGTGAAGAGCAGGCTTTCCGCCGCGAACGCGTCGATGCGCGGACTCGTCGGTCGGTCGTAGCCGTAGCAGCTCAAATGGTCCGCGCGCAACGTGTCGCACGTGACCAGGATGACGCGGCGCGCAGGACCCTGCGGCAGCACTTTTCCGCTCGCGCTCACCTCGGATTCGTTGCAGCCGACAAGGCTCAGAAACAGGGGCGCGAGGAGCCAATTTCGAGAGTGCGGGCGCATGACCGAGCGTCGAAGTGTACCCCGATTTGCGTACTCCGACAGAGATTCGAGCTTGTCCGATCGCGCCTGGAAGCCCCAGAATCGAAGGGGCATGCCCCCCCCTGGACGCACGATCGTCGTGATGCCCGCGTACAACGCGGCGAACACCCTCGAGCGCGTCTACGCCGACGTCGCCAAAGACTACGTCGCCGAGATCATCGTCGTCGACGATTGTTCGAAGGACGCGACCGAGGCGATCGCTCGCAAACTGCCGGTGACGTACATCCGTCACGCGAAGAACACGGGCTACGGCGGCAATCAGAAGACGTGTTACGACACGGCGCGAGCGCACGGCGCGGACTTCGTCGTGATGATCCACGCCGATTATCAGTACGACGCGCGCATGATTCCGACGGCGATCGAAGTCATTCGTCACGGCATCTGTGACGTCGTGCTGGGCAATCGCATTCGGACGCGTCGCGAGGCTCTCGACGGCGGTATGCCGAAGGTGAAGTACCTCGCGAATCGCGGACTGACGTTCATGGAGAACATGCTCGCGGGTCAGAATCTGGGCGAGTGGCACTCGGGCTTTCGCGCGTACTCACGGCGCGTGCTCGACACGATTCCCTACAGGCAGAACAACGACGGCTTCGTGTTCGACAGCCAATTCCTCGTCCAATGCGTGAACGCCGGGTTCAAGATCGGCGACGTGCCCGTGCCGGTGCGCTACTTCGACGAAGCTTCGAGCATCAGCCTCGTCGACTCTTCGATCTACGCGACGAAGACCTTGTGGACGTTCGCGCGTTGGTACGCGCATCGCATGGGGATCGCGAAGACGGATCTGTTTCGCGTGCCGAAACTTTGATGGTGCGGAAGGGGGGACTCGAACCCCCACGGGTTGCCCCACGAGATCCTAAGTCTCGCGCGTCTGCCATTTCGCCACTCCCGCGTTGCGGCGAGGATGTTACACCACGCGGCTGAGCACGGCACATGGAGAGAGCACTGTTCGGCATCGTCATCGTCTCGCTCGTCGCGTACGTGCTGTTCGTCGGAATCAGAGCGCCGCGCACGCGCAAGCTCGCGCTGTTGGCGCTCGTTCCGGCTGGCGCTGCATTCGGCGCGTTCGCGTGGTCGATGCTCGCGAAGCAACCTGAAAGCAGCTTGCGCATCGGGTCCGGGCTCACGGCGATCGCCGGCGGAATGGCGCACGGCGTGTGGTTCTCGCTCACGGCGCTGTCGGCGAAGCGCGCGTGGTTGCGACTGATCTTGATACCGCTCGGCATGTGGTGCGGCACGTTCGCATCGCTGTGGTTTTTCTGGCACGAAGCGGGCGACTCCATGGGTGCGCCACTGTTGATCTCGAGCGCGGCGACTTTGGTCTCGTGGTTGGCTCTGCCGCTGTTGTCACGCGATCGAGGCTTCGTCGAGAGCGGATCGCGGCGCATTCCGAGCGTGCGTTTTCCGTGCCCGCGCTGTGGGACGCGCGTCGATTGGGGACAGGGCATCGCTTCGTGCACGGATTGCGGCCTGTTCCTGCACATCTACTGGCCGGCCGACGAGATCCAACAACAAGCGCGCGAGCCACAAGTCGGCGTCGAAGCCAAGAGCGTGCGTTTCGCGTGTCCGAAATGCCGCGTCGTGTCCGATTGGCCGCGAGGCGACGATGTGTGTGCTCACTGCGGATTGAAAGTGACTCTGCACTGGAACACGCATGCGACGGCCGCACCGCCGCCGAAGTCGTGAGTGTACGGTGCCAGGGACAACCACGACGGTTCGCGCTGTCCGCTGATCGTGTGTGTACCGAGCCAGAGCAATTTTTCCCCGATGCGCTGCTACCAACGTGCGTCGCGCACGTTGGT